>Ga0335073_10000255_pt1 | contig 68124 bp, 61 predicted proteins | sample Lox_Sample_22_FD_207093 | JGI IMG/M metagenome (GOLD analysis project Ga0335073, IMG submission 207093) | Soil microbial communities from Loxahatchee National Wildlife Refuge, Florida, United States - Lox_Sample_2.2 | ecosystem: Environmental > Terrestrial > Soil > Wetlands | place: USA... | reverse complement strand
TCGGCTTTACGGTCGTGATCGAGGACATTTTCGGGATTCCCGGCATCGGCCACGAGTTGCTCCAGGCGATCGACAACCGCGACATCCCGGTGATCGAGGGCATTGTGTTCGTGTTCGCGGTGATCGTCGTGTTGTGCAACCTGGCCGCCGACGTTCTGTATTCCGTGCTCGACCCGAGGATCCGCTATGGCCGACCTACCGAGTGATCTCGTTGTAGCCGGCGTCGCCCCCCGGGCGGACGAGGCCGCCGCGGCCCGCGCGGAGGGTCGCTGGCGAGGCCGGATTGGCGTGATCGTGCCCGGGGCAATGGTCGCCTTCATCTTCCTGCTCTGCTTCATCTGGCCGATCGTCGGCCCCGTGCCGCCGCCGACCGGCGGGAACATCCTCAACGCGAGCCTGCCGGCGTTCTCATCCGGCCATTTCCTCGGCACCGATGCCGTCGGGAACGATGAGTGGTCGCGCCTGCTCTACGGCGGGCGTGCGTCGCTCGAGATCGCGCTCGCCGTGCAGGCCATCGGCATCGTGCTCGGCGGCCTGATCGGGGCGATCGCCGGCTATCTGGGCGGCTGGCGGGATACGACGATCATGCGGATCTTGGACGTGCTGATCGCATTCCCGGGGCTGGTGCTGGCGGTCGCGATCGCGCAGGGCCTCGGCCCGAGCGAGCTGCACACGATCTGGGCGCTGTCGTTCTTCAGCGTCCCGGCGGCCGCGCGGATCTCGCGGGCGGCCACCCTGCGCGTGCGCGAAGAGACATTCGTGACGGCCGCGCGCCTGTCGGGAACCAGCTTCCCGCGCATGCTGCTCGGTCACATCGCGCCCAACATCCTGCCCCAGTTGCTGACCTATTCGCTGTTGGGCATCGGGATCATCATGATCCTGGAGGGCGCCCTCAGCTTCGTCGGACTCGGCGTGCCGCCGCCCGCACCGAGCTGGGGCAACATGATCGCCCAGGGACAGAGCACGCTCTCCGCCCAGCCCCGCTATGTCTTCCTGCCGAGCGCTGCCCTGTTCATCACTGTCGTCTCGTTCAACCTGTTGGGCGAGGGGCTGCGATCCCGTTGGGGCACACAGTGACCGAGTGCCTGCTCGAGGTCAAAGACCTGCGGGTCGATTTCCGCCAGCCCGGACAGCTCGTGCGCGCCGTCGATGGGCTCACCTATTCCGTGGCGCGCGGACAGACGGTGGCGGTGATCGGAGAGTCCGGATCAGGCAAGACCGTGAGCTCGCGGGCGATCATGGGGCTGTTGCCGCCGACCGCAAAGGTGACCGGATCGATCCGGTTCGACGACCTCGAGATGGTCGGGCTAGGAGAGAAGGCGATGCGCGGGCAGCGCGGCAGCGGCGTCGCGATGGTGTTCCAGGACCCAACGAGGTCGCTGAATCCGACGATGCGGATCGGGGCGCAGATCCGCGAGGCGATCCAGACGCACGAGAAGGCCGCGCGGGGGGCCGCGCACGATCGCGCGCACGAGCTGCTCGAGTTAGTGCGGCTGCCGGCCGCGAAGGAGCGACTCGAGCAGTACCCGCATCAGCTCTCGGGCGGGATGCGTCAGCGCGTGATGATCGCGATAGCACTTGCCGCCTCCCCGAAGCTGCTGATCGCCGACGAGGCCACCACCGCGCTGGACGTCACCACGCAGGCACAGATCATGGAGCTGCTCAGAGATCTTCAGGGGCGCCTGGGCATGGCGTTGATCATGATCAGCCACGACCTCGGGTTGGCGGCGAGCTTCGCCGACGAGGTCGTGGTCATGTACGCGGGACGAGCGGTCGAGCGGGCCCCCACCCGCATGTTGTTCTCCCACGTCCGCATGCCGTATACGCGCGCCTTGCTGGACGCGATCCCGCGCCTGGAGAACGCCTCTCACGCGCCGCTCGCGGCGGTGCCCGGCCAGCCGCCCAACATGGCGCTGCGCGAGCCGGGCTGTCCGTTCACGCCGCGCTGTCCGAACTCCACCGACAAGTGCCGGACGCATGCGCCGGCGTTCGAGGAACACGAGCCCGGCCACCTGTGGGCGTGCTGGCATCCATGTGATGACGGGGTGAGGCTGTGAGCGCCGGCGAGCCGCTGCTCGATGTCCGCAACCTCGTGCAGGAATTCGAGGTACGTGCTCAGGGTGGCGTGCGCAGCGGCGTCGTGCAGGCGGTGTCCGACGTGTCGTTCACGCTGGCGAAAGGGGAGACGCTGGGGCTGGTCGGCGAGACCGGATCGGGTAAATCGACGCTGGCCCGGGCGATCCTCCAGGCGCCGCGGCCGAAGTCCGGCGAGGTGCTGTTCGAGGGCACCGACCTGGTCAAGCTGAAGGGCCGCGACTTGCTCCGCGCGAGGCGCCAGATGCAGATGGTGTTCCAGGACCCGTACGGCTCGCTCGACCCGAAGTGGTCGGTGGCGCGGATCGTCGAAGAGCCGCTGATCGCGTTTTCGCGGGGTTCTCGCACCGAACGCCGGGCCCGGGTGACCGAGGTGCTCGACCGGGTCGGCCTCGATCCCGAACGCTATGCCGACCGCCGACCGCGCTCGTTGTCGGGCGGGCAGGCGCAGCGAGTGGCGATCGCCCGAGCGCTGGCGCTCGACCCCGCGCTGATCATCTACGACGAGGCCGTCTCGTCGTTGGACGTGCTCATCCGGGCACAGGTCCTGAACCTGCTCGAGCGGCTGCGCGCCGAGCTCTCGCTCACGTACCTGTTCATCGCGCACGATCTGGCGCTCGTCAAGCAGGTATCGGACCGCGTCGCGGTCATGTACCTCGGGAAGCTGGTCGAGATCGGGCCTGCCGAGTCCTTGTATCGCGACCCGCTTCACCCGTACACCGTGGCGTTGCTGGCTTCGATCCCGAACCCCGATCCCACCGCGTCGCGTGCGCCGGTGACGAACACGATCAAAGGCGAGCCGCCATCCCCGATCGACCCACCGAGCGGGTGCCGGTTCAGAACCCGCTGCCCACGTGCTCAGGATGTGTGCGCCACCGAGGAGCCGCGACTCAGACGGCTCGCCGATGGCCATCTCGCGGCGTGCCACTTCCCGGTGTCCGAAGAGGCGCCTGCGCCTTCAGTGCGCGAGCCCGCCCGACTGGCAGGAGGAACACATGACGCTTCAGCACCCGACTGACACGCTCGACATCCACGCCCTGTTTCCCGACGGCACGCAGCTCATCGGCGGGGAATGGGTGCCGGCGCGCACCGGTGAGACGATCTCGGTGATCAACCCCGCCACCGGCGAGACGTTGGCGAATGTGCCGCGTGGGGGCCCGGACGACGTGGCCGACGCCGTGGGAAGCGCCGAGGACGCGTTCGGCCCGTGGCGGGACACCAGCCCGAGCCGGCGAGGGCAGCTGTTACTCGATTGGGCTTGTTTGTGCCGCGAGCATGCGTCCGAAATCGACTTGCTGGAGCGGCTGGAGGTCGGGCGGCCAAAGTGGGGACCAGCCGGTCCGATGGCGGCGATCCTGACGTTCACCGCCGGGCTCGCCGACAAGGCCACCGGGTCGACGCTGCCGAGCATGTTCCCGGACGTGATCGGGATGACCTTGCGCGAGCCCTACGGCGTGTGCGGAAGCATCATCCCCTGGAACGCGCCCGGGCCGAATACGGTCAACGACGCCGGCCCGGCGATCGCGATGGGCAACACGATCGTGATTAAGCCGGCCGAGGACGCGCCCCTGACCTGTCTGTTCCTGGTCAAGCTCGCGTTGGAGGCGGGCATTCCTCCGGGGGTGATCAACGTCGTCACCGGGTACGGGCCCGAGGCCGGCGAGCCGCTCGCCGGCCATCCCGGCGTCCACCGCATGAGCTTCACCGGATCGCCCGAGACGGGCCGCCGGGTCATGGAGGCGTGCGCGCGGCATCTGATCCCGCTGCACTTGGAGCTTGGTGGCAAGTCGCCGCAAGTGGTTCTGCGCGACGCGCCTCTCGACAAGGCCATACCGACGATCGCGCGCAGCATCACGCTGAACACCGGTCAGATCTGCGCCGCGGGATCGCGCGTGGTCGTCGACTCCTCGATCCGAGACGAGGTCGTCTCCGGTCTGGCGGACGCGTTCAAGCACGTGCGGGTCGGGCCGTGGTACGAGGACGTCGACATGGGTCCGCTGATCAGCGCCAAGCAGGAGCAGCGAGTGCTCGGGTACCTGGACAGCGGCCGCTCCGAGGGGGCCCGGGTCGTCGTCGGCGGCGGCAAGCCCGAGGGCGATGTGTACGACCGTGGGTTCTTCGTCGAGCCGACGATCTTCGACGAGGTGCGCCCCGATATGCGGATCGCCCAGGAGGAGATCTTCGGCCCGGTGTTGTCGGTGCTGTCGAGCTCTGATGAAGAGGAGGCGCTTTCGATCGCGAACGGAACGCGGTACGGGCTGGTCGCTTCGGTGTGGACGCGCGACGTCGGTCGTGCGGTGCGGCTGGCGCGCCGGATCGAGGCCGGGCAGGTTTCGATCAACACGCTGTGGTCGGGCGGCGTGATCGGGGCGCCGTTCGGCGGCTACAAGTCGAGCGGCTTCGGTCGTACGGTGAGCGCCGACTCGATCCTCGATTACACCCAGGTCAAGAGCGTGATCATCGACGGGCGGGCCTGAGGCTTCGTGGACGTCTCGCTCGCAGGCAGGGTCGCTCTCGTCACCGGCGCCGGCCCGAACATCGGCAGTGGGATCGCGCTCGCGCTGTCTCGGTATGGCGCTTCGGTCGCCTGCAATGACGTCTCGGCGGACGCCGCGGCGGCGTGCGTGCGGCGGATCGAGCGGCATGGGGGCTCGGCGATGACGGCCGTCGGCGACGTCAGCTCCGAGGACGACGTGGTTCGCTACGTCGGCGAGGTTCTCGACCGATTCGGTCAGATCGACATCCTGATCAACAACGCCGCATTGCTCGGTGGCCGGGGCGTGCTCGAGGAGAGCCTCGAGTTCTGGAACCAGGCTGTGGGAGTCGCCGGCGCCGGGACGTTCCTGAACACCAAGCATGTGGCGATCTCGATGATCGAGCGCGGAATCAAGGGGGCCATCGTCAACATCCTGTCCTCGAACGCATGGCAGGGCTGCGCCGGCGTGATCGCCTACGCGTTCCACAAGGGCGGGCTGGCCAACTTCACGCGCGCTGCCGCGATGGACCTGGCGCCGTACGGGATCCGCGTCAATTCGTACTCGCCGACGGCGCCGCGGCCGGACAATCCGGAGCTGCTCGCGGAGATCTCCGGCGGTCTCCGGCGCCGGCCCGATCGCTCTTCGGACCACCCGGAGTGGTGGCGTGAGCCGGGGACGATCGACGTGCGCGGCAACATGCCGATGGAGCCTTCGACGCCCACCGACATCGGCCACTGCGTGGCGTGGATGTGCTCGGACTACGCGCGGCTGATCACCGGCTGTGACTTCGTGATCGACGGCGGGGCCAGGGCCAAGTACTGGGGGTACACGCCGCCGGCGGACAAGGCGGCGCCGGTGCCGCTGATTCCGCTGTACGAGGACGAGACGACGCCGGGAGGCTTCTGATGATTCGAGGCGCTGTACAGACCGGACCGCTGGCCTACGAGATCCGTGAGTTTTCGCGACCGGCCATCGGTCCCGACGAGGGACTGTTACGGGTCGAGGCCTGCGGGGTGTGCGGGTCCGACGTCGAGCAGTACCGTGGCCACCTCGTGCGGCCCGGGATGTTCCCGCTGATCCCCGGCCACGAGCCGCTGGGCGTGATCGACGAGGTGGGCGAACGGGCGGCGGAGCGCTGGGGGGTTCAGCCCGGCGACCGCGTAGCCGTCGAGATCCTCCGCCCGTGCCGGGCGTGCGACTACTGCCTGACCGGCCGCTACATGTCGTGTCCGAACCGCGACGGCGCCTACGGGATGACGCCGTTGTCGCGCTCGCCCTCGCTCTGGGGCGGCTTCGCCGAGTACCTGTACCTGCACCCCTGGGCGATCCTGCACAAGATGCGAAACGACATCCCGCCGGAGATCGCCGTGATGTTCAACCCGCTCGGCGCCGGCGTTCGGTGGGCGGCGATGCTCGGCGAGGTCGGCCTGGGCGACACCGTGCTGATCCTCGGTCCCGGGCAGCGCGGCCTCACCTCGGTCATCGCCGCGAGGGCCCGTGGAGCCGGGACGATCATCGTGACCGGGCTGTCGCGCGACGCGGGGAAATTGGCGCTGGCGCGCGAGTTCGGCGCGGACCACACGATCAACGTCGAAGAGGAGGATGTGGTCGCGCGGGTGACCGAGATCACCGACGGCGCCATGGCTGACGTGGTGCTCGAGCTCACGCCGATCGCCGAGCAGCCGATCCGCGATGCGATCGAGTGCGTCAGGCACAGCGGGCGGATCGTTCTCGCGGGCTTGAAGGGGGGCAAGCAGATCGAGCTCGTGACCGACCGCCTGATCAACAAGGGGGTGACCATCCGGGGCGCATTTGGCGTCAACGCCGAGGCGTACATCGAGGCGATTCGGATAATCGAGTCCGGGCGGTTCCCGCTCGAGAAGATGTCCTCGGGAACGTTCGAGCTCGCCGACACCGAGGCCGCGATCCAGGCGCTCGCCGATGGGGACGCAATCCACACCTGCGTCTGCCCGGACGGCGGCTCCGCCATGGCCACCGCCGCCATGAGTGGAGAGGAGGCAACCCATGCTGGTTGACATGCACGCACACGTGATCCCGGGTTCCCTGGATGCGGTCGGCGCGTCCGACGAGCACCGGGGCCCTCGGATCGGGCCGTGCGACGACCCGCACGCGCGCCTGCTCGAGAACGACCGGGGGATGCAGTTCAAGGCCGTCGATGCCTTCTACTCGGCCGAGCGCCGGCTCGAGGAGCAGGAGCGCAGCGGCGTGGATGCCGAGGTGGTCTCGCCGATGCCGCCGCTGCTCGACTACGCCCTGTCCGGTCCCGAGGGGCTCGAGTTGTCGCGGCGGGTGAACGAGTTCGTCGGGTCGCTGTGCGCGGCGGATCCGGCGCGTCTGATGGGCATGGGGATGGTCCCGATGCAGGCGCCTTCGCTGGCGACGTCCGAGCTGGCTCGCGTCCGTGATCTTGGGCTCGTCGCGGTCGAGATCGCCTCGAACGTGCTCGGCCGGGCCCTGCATGGCGAGGAGTACGAGGAGTTCTGGGCCGAGGCCGAACGACTTCAGATGCCGATCTTCATCCACGCGATGCCGGCCGACTTCGGCGAACGGCTCCCGGCCGGCCTGATCCCGATCGCGGCGTTCGCCGTTGGGGCCGACGCGCTGCTGGCGTGTGCGGGGATCATCACGAGCGGTCTGGCCGAGCGCCACCCCCGGCTCCGTCTCGCCTTCAGCCACGGCGCCGGCGGCTTCCCGATGATGCTCCCTCGCGCGATGACCTTCTGGGGGAAGACCTGGAACGAGGAGCCCCCGTCTTCAGAGGCCGAGGGACTGTCGCCGGCGGAGCTCACCCGTCGCTTCTACTACGACGGGCTGGTGTTCGACCGCCGGGCGCTCCGCTTCCTGATCGACCTCGTCGGCCACCGGCAGGTGCTCGTCGGGTCCGATTTCCCGGCGATGCCTCGGGAGGACCCGTGCGGGCGCACCCTCCGGTCGTTGGGCCTGGCACCGGATGCTGAGGAGGACATCACCTGGCACAACACCTTCCGTTTCCTCGGGATCGAGGCGCCGGAGCTTGTGGGTGCAGTCACATCGACGACGGGAGGAGAGAGACAGTGAAGACGCGCGCCGCAGTCGTCCGGGGCCCCGGGCAGCAGTGGGAGGTGACCGAGCTCGATCTCGACGAGCCTCGCGAGCATGAGGTCCTGGTCCGGGTCATGGCGTGCGGGCTGTGTCACTCCGACGAGCACGTCCGGGAGGGCGGTCCGTACCGGTATCCAATGGTCGGCGGCCACGAGGGCGCCGGCGTGGTCGAGAAGGTCGGCCCGTCGGTGACGCGGGTGCGCGAGGGCGATCACATCTGCACGTCGTGGATACCGGTGTGCGGTCACTGCCGGTACTGCTCGACGGGACACCAGAACATGTGCAACGACGGCCTGAACGCCGGCACGGGCATGTTTCTCGACGGCACGTTCCGGTTTCACGAGAACGGCGAGGACATCGGCGGGATGTGCGTTCTCGGCACGTTCTCGCAGTGGATGGTGATCCCCGAAAACTCGTGCGTCCCAATAGATGAGGATCTCCCGTTCGAGATCGCGGCGCTGGTGGCGTGCGGGGTGACTACGGGGTGGGGCTCGTCCGTGTACGCGGCCGGCACCCGGGCGGGGGAGACCGTGGTGATCTTCGGCACGGGCGGCGTGGGCATGAACGCGGTCCAGGGCGCGGCGTACGCCGGCGCCAAGAACGTGATCGCGGTCGATCCGAACCCGTACAAACAGGAGATGGCCGGCAAATTCGGCGCCACCTTCACGACTGGCGATCCCGAGGAGGCCAAGCAGAAGGTGTGGGAGCTGACCGACGGGCAGATGGCCGACCACGCGGTGATCACCGTCGGGGTGATGCACGCCGAGGTGCTGCGCAACGCCGTCGACATGATCGGCAAGGGCGGGAGCGTGGTGGTGACCGCCGTCGGCGGCGAAGGTGACACGATCGCGATTCACGGCTCGCCGGTGACCGGATTCCACAAGAACATCCAGGGGTCGCTGTTCGGTGGCGCCAATCCCCTGTATGACATGCCGCGTCTGCTCGGGCTGTACAAGAACGGCGATCTCAAGCTCGACGAGCTGATCACCAACCGTTACACGCTGGACAACATCAACCAGGGCTACGAGGACATGCTCTCCGGCAAGAACATCCGCGGCGTCCTGATCCATGACCACTGACAGGGGAGCGCTTGGGAAGAAACGTTGAACTATTCACCGTTTCGTCCCGAGCCGGTGACCAGGAGGTTTGACGATGACTAGTGCGATTCTCGATCCGACCGGGCTGTCCGGTAAAACAACTAACGTCGGTCTGACGCTGGCGCCCCGGTCCCCGGGACTGAGCGGGGCGCGGGTCGGGTTGCTCGAGAACGGCAAGCAGAACGCGAGCCGCTTCCTGACGGACGTGGCGGACATTCTGCGCGAGCGCTACGGCGCCGGCGAGGCCACGCTTCGCCGCAAGGAGAACTTCGCCCAGCCGGCCGCCCCCGAGTTGATCGACGAGCTCAGCCGCGAGTCGGATGTGGTGGTGATAGGCATTGGGGATTGAGGCTCGTGTAGCGCGTCGGCGGTCGCCGACGGAGTCCTCTTCGAGCGTCACGGCACACCCGCAGCGGTGATCTGCTCGGACGCGTTCAAGGCCACCGCCGACGCGATGGCCGATGTCCAGGGAGCCCCCGGCTATGGCTACCTGACCACGCCGCACCCGGTCGCGGGGCTTAGCCCCGAACAGGTGCGCGAGCGGGCCGAGAGCGTGGCGGGTGACGTCGCGAGGCTGCTGTCGGAATGAGCACCGATCCCGACCCGGATGTCGCCCGCGCGGCCATCGAGTACTGCTACGAGCAGGGATGGAGCGACGGCCTGCCCGTCGTCCCGGCCTCGCAGGCGCTGCTCGACGAGTTCCTCGCCCACACCCACCGCGACCCCGACGAGGTGCTGTGGCGGATGGAGCACCTGGGCCGGGAGTGCACGGTCCAGACCGCCGCGATCAACGCCGCGATGGCCGGCTGCCTGCCCGAGTACTTCCCGGTCGTACTCGCCGCCTGGGATGCGGTGATGCGCGACCGGGCCGCCAAGGGCGGCGGGTGGCAGTCGACGAGCGGGCCGGCGCCGCTGATCGTGATCAACGGGCCGATCCGCGGCGAGCTCGGGATCAACTGCACCGGCGGGATCTTTGCCGGCGGGTTCCGCCCCAACGCGACGATCCCGCGCGCGCTCGGGCTGATGCTCCGGAACGCGTTCGGCGTGGTCCCGCACGTATTCGACCAGACGACCCAGGGGATCCCGGGTCGGTGGGCGATCTGCTTCGGCGAGAACGAGGAGGAGAGCCCCTGGGAGCCGCTCGCGACCGAGATGGGTTTGCCGCCGGGCGTGAACGCGGTGTCAACCACCCTGACCCGGACTTACGAGTTCGTCGACAACCGCCACACGCAGGACGCCGAGCAGCTTCTGAACGATTTCGGGGACACGATCTCGCGGACCGGAGTAATGATCTTCCGCGCGCAATCGGCCGGGATCGTGTTCTGCCCCGAGCACGCCCAGATGCTCGCCGGAGCCGGCTTCTCGAAGGCCGACGTCAAGGACTGGCTGATCGAGCACTGCGGTCGGGTCGAGGCCGACCTGCGGCGCGCCGGCAAGGACGGGGTGTCGGAGGGCGGCTTCGGCGCGCGGTCGGCGAGCGAGGAGGAGCGCGTCCCGGGCGACGTGTTCACGCCGTTCCTGCCGAGTCGTGCGTCGGTCCCGATCGTCGTTGCCGGCGCGAGGAATGCGGCGATCTCGATGGTGTTCCGCGTATTCGGGGAGTGGTCGAACAGCTCTGTCGAAATCGAGGCGGCGTCGGTGGCAGCCGTGAAGGGAGGCTAAAGACATGTTCAGCGAGCAGGGGCTGAAGGAGATGCGGACGATGCTCGCGGCCGACGGCTACGGGCTCGAGGCACGCGAGGACGGCGAGCACGTGGTGATCGACATCGTCGCGACGCCCGAGGCGTGCGAGGACTGCCTCGCGCCCCCGGACGTGATGCGCGCGATCCTCGGCAAGACGCTGGCGGTTCCGGCCGACGCGATCGAGCTCCACTATCCCGAATGAGAGTCGACGTCGACGCCCCGCTGAGCGCCGAGTGGATGACCGGTCGTACCGCGCTCGTCACCGGCGGCGGGGGGCGCGACGGCGGGCCGGGAACAATCGGCTGGGCCGTTTCGAGAACCTTTGCCCGCCACGGCGCGCGCGTCGCCGTGCTCGACCGTGACGCGACCGCCGCCGCGCGCACCGTCTCCCAGATCGAGGCCGCCGGCGGCACGGCCGCGGCCGTGATCGCCGACGTGACGCGCGACGATGAGTGCGCTCGGGCGGTGACCGAGGCTCGCGACGCACTCGGCGGCCTCGACACGCTCGTCAACAACGTCGCCGCCTGGAGCCCGGCCGAGCTGTTCGACGTCGAGCCCGAGCGGTTTGACGAGCTGATCGCGCTGAACCTCAAGGCGGCGTGGCTGATGACCCGCCAGGCGGCGACGGTGATGCCCGCCGGCGGGGTGGTCGTGAACATCTCCTCTGTGGCGGCGCGCCGGGCCGGCACCGTGTACGGGCTCGGCAAGGCTGCGCTCGAGTCAATGACCGGCGGAGCTGCCTACCTGCTCGGCGAGCGTGGGATAAGGATCAACGCCGTCGAGCTCGGCGCGCTGTGGACAGCGGGCGTAGCCGAGAACCTGCCGGCCGAGGCCCGCGAACCGCGCCGGAAGATGACCGCCCTCGGCACCGAGGGCGACTGTTGGGACGCCGCGGCCGCCGTTCTGTTCCTGGCCTCTGACCAGGCGCGGTGGATCTCCGGGCAGGTGCTGGCGGTCGACGGTGGGGGGCAGGCGCGCACACCGTACCCGGGGGTCGCACGGTCATGAACGGCCGGGTGGCGCTCATCACCGGGTGCGGCAAGCCAGACGGCAGCGGCCAGGCGGTCGCCCGGGCCTTGGCCGCCGACGGCGCATCGGTCGTCGTCGCCGACCGACGTCCGACCGGGGTTCTGAACCGCCGCCAGGAGATCGTCGGGTCCGGGCAGCCGGAGGCGTGGCACGGGCTGGACAGCCTGGTCGACGAGATCGGGGCGGCCGGCGGCAGCGCGGCTGCGGTCCTCGGGGACATCGGCGACGAGCACGACGCCGAGGCGTTGATCGGCGGGGCGCTCGCCCGCTTCGGCCGGCTCGACATCCTTGTGAACAACGCCGCCGCGCCTCAGGGACTCGATCGTGACGTGATCGACGAGATCCCCGTCGAGGTCTTCGACGAGGTGATCCGCATCAACCTGCGCGGTACCTACCTGATGTGCCGCGCCGCGGTGCCCGCCATGCGCCGGCAGCGGTGGGGGCGGATCATCAATGTCTCCTCGATGGCGGGCGTGATCGCGGCCCCGCGCTCGACTCCCTACTCGGCGTCGAAGGCAGGGATCATCGGGTTGACGCGGGCGCTGTCGATGGACGTCGCCGCGTGGGGGATCACCGTCAACGCGATCGCCCCGGGCGCGCTCGATACGAGCCGGTCGGTGCTGAGCCTCGACCCCAACCTCGATGTCCGCGCCGAGATGAAACGGCGTGGCCGCGGTCTGCCCGTCGGGCGAGTGGGCCGTCCTGACGACGTCGCCGCCGCGGTGCGCTACCTCGCCGGCGACGGCGCGGAGTTCGTGACCGGCCAGGTGCTCGTCCTCGACGGAGGCGGGCCGGCGCCGTTCCCATTGCCACGACCGGAGGAGGCGGCCCCATGAAGGCGAGGGAGGGAGCGACCTTCGAGGAGGTCAGAACGTGAAAGTCAGGGTGCTGATGGAGCCGCGACACGGCGCGACCTATGACCGCGTCGTCGGCATGGCGAAGGTCACCGAGGAGTCCGGGTTCGATGCCTTCTTCCGCGGCGACCACTACCTGGGGATCGACTCGACCGATCCGGAGTACCGCCCGACCGACTCGTGGACGACGCTCGCCGGTGTCGGTCTCGAGACGAGCCGGATCAAGCTCGGGACGCTGATGACGGCCGGTACGTTCCGCCAGCCGGCCGTGGTCGCGAATGCCGTCGCCACCGTCGACCAGATGTCGGGCGGGCGCGTCGTCCTCGGCATCGGCACCGGCTGGTACGAGCGCGAGCACAAGGCATTCGGAATTCCGTTCCCGCCGATCGGAGAGCGTTTCGACCGCCTCGACGAGGAGATGCAGATCATCAACGGGCTGTGGACGACGCCGCAAGGGGAGCCGTTCAGCTTCGACGGCCGCTTCTGGCAGCTTGAGGAGGCGCGCAACTTCGCCGTCCTTGTGCAGAAGCCGCGGCCCGAGATCGTCATCGGTGGCACCGGTCCGCGCCGCACGCCGCTGGCGGCGGCCAAGTGGGCCGACGAGTTCAACAGCGGCGCCGGCCACGGCTGCGCCGAGCGGTTCGCCAACGTGCGCCGGGTGTGCGAGGAGATCGGCCGCGATCCCGCGACGCTGCGGATGTCCGCCACCATGCAGGCGATCTGCGGCACCACCAAGGAGGAGGCCGAGCAGCGGCTCGAGCGCCTCGGGCCGCCCGGCGCGCGGATGCTGGCGAACGGCATCGTCGGCACACCGTCCGACCTGATCGCCGCGCTCGAGCGGCTGGGCGACGACGGCTGCGAGATCGTCTACCTGCACATCTTCGACATCGACGACCACGACCACCTGCGGCTGATCGGCGCCGAGGTAGTCCCGCAGGTTGCCTGAAAGGAGAGAGATCCGATGGCCAGCATGACGACACGAGCGGCCGTGCTGCACCAGCCCGGCACGGACTGGGAGATCACCGAACTCGACCTCGACGAGCCCAAGGAGTACGAGGTGCTGATCCGCTACAAGGCGGCGGGGCTGTGCCACTCCGACGAGCACATCCGGCGGGAGGGCGGCAGTCATATCCGCTTTCCGCTCGTGGGCGGGCACGAGGGGGCGGGGATCGTCGAGGCCGTCGGCGCCGGCGTCACGCGTGTGGCGCCGGGCGACCACGTCGTGACTTCGTATATCCCGGCGTGCGGAAAGTGCCGCTACTGCTCGACCGGCCACCAGAACCTGTGCGACCGGGGGCTGTACGCCGGCGTCGGCTGCCTCCAGGACGAGACGTTCCGTTTCCATCGCGGCGGCGAGGACTACGGCGGCTTCTGCGCGCTCGGCACGTTCTCCGACCACACCGTCGTCTCCGAGTACTCGTGCGTGCGGATCGACGACGACATCCCGTTCGAGGTGGCGTGCCTCGTCGGGTGCGGCGTGACCACCGGCTGGTGCTCGGCGGTCCGCGCGGGCGAGACGCGTGCCGGCGAGACCGTGGTGATCTTCGGCATCGGCGGAGTCGGGATCAACGCCGTGCAGGGCGCGCGCTACGCGGGCGCGACGACCGTGGTGGCGATCGACCCGAACCCGTTCAAGCTCGAGATGGCTAGCAAGCTGGGTGCCACCCACACCGCCAGCACCGTAGACGAGGCGCGCGAGATCCTGTTCGAGCGGACCCACGGCCAGATGGCGGACCTCGCGGTCATCACCGTCGGCGTGCTCGAGCCCGAGACGACCGTCGACGCCGTGGGCCTGATCGGGAAAGCCGGCAGGGTCGTCATCACTTCGGTCAGCCACGCCGACGAGAAATCGATCAGCCTCACCGGCTCGCCGATGGTCGGCTGGCACAAGCGGATCCAGGGCTCGCTCGCGGGCGGGTCGAACCCAATCTTCGAGATGCCCAACCTGCTAGGCCTCTACAAATCAGGCCATCTGAAGCTCGACGAGATCATCACGCGGCAGTACACGCTCGAGCAGGTCAACGACGGCTACCGCGACATGCTCGCCGGCAAGAACATTCGCGGCGTCGTCATCCACGAGAGCTGAGCGCGGCCTCGGTCTCCGTGCCGAGAGCGCGGGTGAATCCGGGCGGAACGATCACGTCGTCGGGGACGATGTCCGCGGTCGACGTCCGGCCTAGGCCGATCAGCGCCGACTCGATCCCCGCGCGCATGATGTCGAGGACGTTCTCCACGCCCGCCTGGCCAGCGGCCGCGAACCCCCACAGATAGGCGCGCCCGATCATCACTGCCTTCGCGCCCAGCGCGAGCGCCTTGACTACGTCGCTGCCGCGCCGCACCCCGCCGTCGAGCAGCACGTCGACCTGGTCGCCGACCGCCTCGGCGATCGCGGGGAGGGCGCGGATCGAGGCCGGGGTGGTGTCGAGGTTGTTGCCTCCGTGGTTGGACACCGAGATCGCCGTGTAGCCGGCGTCGACGGCGCGCCGGGCGTCGTCGACGCGGATAACCCCCTTGAGCATGAACGGACCGTCCCATTGCTGACGCAGCCAGCGCAGGTCGTCCCAGCTCGGTTGCGGTGTCATCATCCACTCGCCGTAGGCGCCGAAGAAGGTCGTCTTGGATGCGCCGAGCGGCGAGACGTTGGGCACCGACAGGTCGGGTGGACCGCCGCCGCGGATCCAGTCCAACGACCACTGCGGCCGGACGAGTGCCTCCGGCGCCATCCGCAGCATCGCCTTGAGGTCGACGTGGTCAGGGATCCACGGGCTGCCCCAGTCGCGGCTGTGCGAGAACGTCCAGTCGAGCGTGACGATCAGGCCGCGCGCACCGGCGGCGCGAGCGCGTTCGATCCGGGCGGCGATCTGATCGCGCGAGCCGGCCCAGTAGAGCTGGAAGAACGTCTGGGGATTGGCCGCGACCACCTCTTCGATCGGCTTGCTGGCGAACGAGCTCAAACCCATAGCTGTGCTCCGCGCGGCGGCGGCGCGCGCGACCGCGACCTCGCCCTCGGGACGGACGGACTGAACCCCGGTCGGCGATATCAGCACCGGCAGCGAGATCTCCTGTCCCATCACCGTAGTCGTCATGTCGCGGTGGGGTGGAGCGCCGCCGACGTGCGGGGCGAGCCCGAGCTCGCGGAACGCCGCGAGATTGTCGGCCAGCGTCACGCCGGCCTCGGAGCCGGCGACCAGCGCGGAATAAACCGACCTGGGCAGACGCTTCTTGGCCCTGCGCTGAGCCACCGCCACCGACTCGAACCAGGGGTTGCGCCCAAAGTTCATCGGGCCGGGATGACCTCCAGCGGGCTCTCGTTGCACGCCCGCGCCGGCGTCCGGCGCGGCCTGCGCCGGGACATGTCCACCGACGGCCGGGGAATCGGCTGCGAGCCCCGGGCGGCGAGCGCGCGTTCGCCGTGGCCGAGCACGCATTCGGGATCGGGTCCGGCGAGTGGCAGCCCGGTGAAGAACTTCGCCGCCATACACCCGCCGCGGCACTTGTCGAACAGACCGCAGCTCCCGCACGCGCCGGCGTGCTGGGGCTCGCGGAGCTCGAGAAACAGGTCGGACTCACGCCACACTCGCGCGAATCCACCCGGGTCGCGCACGTTGCCGGCGCGGAACTCGTCGTGGATCACGAACGGGCACGCGTACACGTCGCCGATCGGATCGATCAGGCACACCACGCGACCGGCCCCGCACAGGTTGAGTCCCGGGAGCGGCTCGCCGTAGCCAGCGAGGTGGAAGAACGAGTCGCCGGTAAGGACGGACTCTCCGTGCGCGAGCAGCCACTCGTACAGCTCGCGCTGCTGTGACGCGGTGGGGTGGAGCTCGTGCCAGACCTCAGCGCCCCGACCGGAGGGCCGTAGGCGAGTCAGCCGCAGCTGGGCGTCGTACCGGTCGGCCAGCGCCTTGAACGCGTCGAGCTGGGTCACGTTCTCGCGCGTGACCACAACCGACAGTTTGAACCCAGTAAAACCGGCGGCCGCGAGGTTCTCCATCGCGCGGATCGCGGTCGCGTACGAGCCGGGGCCGCGCACGCGATCATTGACCGAGGCGGTGGCGCCGTCGAGTGAGACCTGCACGTCGACGTAGTCGGTGTTAGCGATGCGGGCAGCGATCTCGGGAGTGATGCGCGAGCCGTTAGTCGAGAACTTCACGCCGACGTGGTGCGCGACCGCATAGTCGAGCAGCTCCCAGAAGTCACGGCGGACGGTGGGCTCGCCGCCGCCGATGTTCACGTAGAACACCTGCATCCGTTCGAGCTCGTCGATCACGGCCTTGCACTCGGCGGTGGAGAGCTCGCGAGGGTCGCGACGGCCAGAGCTCGACAGGCAGTGAACGCACGCGAGGTTGCAGGCGTAGGTGAGCTCCCAGGTCAGGCAGATCGGGGCGTCGAGCCCGGTCTCGAACTCGTCGTTCAGTGAACGGACGGCGTCGGCTCGGCGACGCACGAAGGAGAGTCGGCGGGTGCCGAAGTCGTAGGCCAGGGCACCGAAGCGCTCGGGCCGCAGCTCGACTTCCGGATCCAGCCCCGCGGCCCGTCTGAGGTCGGCGGAGGCGGAGGTCACCGCGCCGGATCTAGTAGACGCCGCACATGCCATCGATCGAGACGTCCTCGACCAGCAGGTCCTCGACCACGAGCTCCTCTCCGGACGGCTGGGTCGGGGGGTTCTCGCCCGAGTCGGGCTCAGGCTCGACGGCGGTCTCCTCGAGCTGATCAGGGATGCTGCTCACGACCGTTCTCCTCTCTTCGCGCCAGCGATGGCAGTCGGGCGCGATAATTTAGCACTCTGTGACAAATCTTGCTGACTTGAATTGGGTTCAGGTGGACGAAGGTCCGCGGCGGGCGGTGATCGTCCCGCTCGGCTCACTCGAGCAGCACGGCCCGCACCTTCCGCTCGACACCGACACGCGGATCGCGGTGGCTGTCGCCCGCGGCGCGGCGGCCGGACGCCAGGGCATCGTCGTGACCCCGCCGATCGCGTTTGGCGCGAGCGGCGAACACGACGCCTTCCCGGGAACGGTGTCGATCGGCACGGCCGCGCTTGCCGAGGTGCTAATCGAGCTCGGGCGCGATGTGAGCCGACATTGGGATGCGCTGCTCCTCGTCAACGCACACGGGGGAAACCGGGACGCGATCGCTGCGGCGGTCCACCGCCTGGAGAACGAGGGGCGGCGGTGCGCGGCATTCTCGGTCTCGCCGCGCGACGGCGACGCCCATGCCGGTCGCACCGAGACCTCGCTGCTCATGTACCTCGACCCGTCCGCGATCCGCAGCGAGCTCGCCGAGCCGGGGGAGGGACGTCCGCTCGGGGAGCTACTGCCGCGTTTGCGAACCGAGGGCGTCCGGGCCGTGAGCCCCAACGGCGTGCTCGGCGATCCGTCGGGCGCCACCGCCGACGAGGGGCGTCGGCTGTTCGATGAGTCGGTCGCGGGGTGCGCGGCCGCGCTCGGCGTGCTGCTGGAGAAGGCGCATGCCTGACGCGGTGGCGGTGGTCAGCGGGGCGGGGCGAGGGATCGGCGCGGAGGTCGGCGTCGGGCTCGCCAAGCACGGGTGGTCGCTGCTGCTGATCGACGCGTGTGCGGAGCAACCCGGGATCGGATATGCGATGCCGTCGCCCGCGGACCTCCAGGCCGTCGCCGAGCGATGTCGCCAGGCCGGCGCGGCCAACGTCGACGTCCTCCAGGCGGACGTCGCCCTGGACGGTTTCGGTGACCGCGTGTCGGCGGCGCTCGCTGGCCGGACCCCCGGTGCGGCCGTCGCAGCCGCCGGGGTGATCGCCGGGGGCGCTGCCTGGGCGACCGATCGCGACGCGTGGTCACGCTTGATCGACGTCAACCTCCACGGCACCCGCCGCCTGGCCGAGGCGATAGTGCCGGGAATGGTCGCGGCTGGTCACGGCCGGTTCGTGGCGCTCGCGTCCGCGGCGGCTCTCCGCGCGATGCCGGGCCTCGCCGCCTACTCGGCGGCGAAGGCGGCCGTCGTCGGCTACGTCCGGGCGATGGCCGCCGACCTGGCCGGGACCGGGGTAGCGGCGAACGTCGTCTGCCCAGGCTCGACGCGAGGGGCGATGCTCGCCGAGAGCGCGGCGCTGTACGACCTGCCCCACCAGGATGCGTTCGCCGGCCAGCATCTGCTCCAGCGGATTCTCGAGCCGGACGAGATCGCCGCGGCGGTGGTGTGGCTGTGCGGACCGGAGGCGTCGGCACTGACCGGCGCGGTGATCCCGGTCGACGGGGGACTGACGCCGTAGACACCGTGCCCGTCCCCGCCGGGTGGCGGCTGCGTCCCGCCCGTGGGTTGCGGCGGGCCCGCGGCGGCGAGGTCCTGCTCGGCGGCTCGCCGCCGCGGCTGCTGACGCTGTCGAGCCGGGGCGCCGGGCTGGTCAAAGCCTGGTTGGGCGGCCAGCCAGTGGGGGAGGAGGTGGCGGAACGATTGCTCGCGCGGCGTCTGCTGGATGCCGGCCTCGCGCATCCGGACCCGCCGCCCGGACACAGCCACGGTCCGGCACGCCCGCAACTCGCCGGCGAGGTCACGATCATCGTCCCCGTTCATGGGCGCGCCGACCGGCTCGAACGTTGCCTAGCGGCGCTGTCGGGCGGACAGCCGACGATCGTCGTCGACGACGGATCGCCAGACGGGGCCGCCATCGCCGCGGTGGCGGAGAGATTCGGGGCGCGGTACGCACGCCACCGCGAGAACCGCGGCGCGTCCGCGGCGCGCAACACCGGCGTCGAGCTGGCCGAAACCCCGCTCGTCGCATTCCTCGACTCCGACTGCGTCCCGCCGCCCGGATTCCCCGAGGAGCTGCTCGATCATCTGGCGGACCCAGCACTGGGGCTGGTCGCACCCCGGATCGTCTCCGCGGGCGAGAGCGCGGGCAGGATCGCCGCGTATGAGCGCCACCGATCGCCGCTCGACATGGGGCCGAACCCGTCGCTGGTCCGGCCGTTCGCCTGGGTCTGGTATGTGCCGAGCGCCGCGATGGTCGCGCGGCGCGAGGCGCTTGGCCGCGGGTTCGACGAGGACCTCACGCTCGGGGAGGACGTCGATCTCGTCTGGCGCCTCCATGACGCGGGCTGGCAGGTCCGGTATGACCCGCGCACGCGCGTCGCCCACCGGGACCGCGTCGAGCCGTGGTCCTGGTACCGGCGCCGGGTCGCGTACAACGAGTCGGTCGCGCCGTTGCTCGTTCGCCACCCGCAGCGGCTGCCGGCGCTGTTCGTCTCGCCGCCGGCGGCACTGGGTTGGGGCGCGTTCCTCGCCGGCGCCTGGCCCGCCCTCGCGATGTTCGCCGCCCTGCGTGCCGCCCGGCTTCACCGGAGCGTCGCCGGCCGGCTCCCCGGCGCCGCCGGTTGGGCGATCCACGCCAGCGTCCAGGCAACCGTTCAGGAGGGCCGCGACCTCGGCCGCGCACTGGCGGGTCCGTGGGCACCGTTCGCGATCGCCGCTGCCGTGGGTGCCGGCGGTCGCGGCCGCCGCGGCGGCGGCCCAGCCCGGAGGATCGGTGCGCTGCTCGCGGCGCTCGTCACGGCCGATTGGCTCGCCGACCGGCCCTCGCTCGACCCGCTCAGCTACGGCGCGTTGCGTCTTGCCGATGAATCCGCCCGCGGCCTCGGTATCTGGATCGCGTGCGCGCGCGCGCGCGACTTTCGGGCGCTGCTTCCGCGGCGCCCGCCGCCGGTCAGCCTACGCTGAGCCTCATCCGAGGTCGCGCAGGCCGTCGCCGAGCAGCCGATACGCGTGCTCGAGGTTCGCCACGAGGTCGCTCGAGGCGTCATCGACCCACACGAGGAACGCGGCCATTGACGTCCCGAGCGCGGCGTGCGCCACCGTCTGCGGAATGAGATCGCCGGGCGCGCACCCCAGACGCTTCGCGACCCACTCTGCGATCACCTCTCGCCATTCCGCATAGCGCAGTGCCGAGTGCGCCTGGAGCGCCGGCACGCCTGTGATCAGCCGCATCCGGATGCGCAACTCGGGAAGCTGTTCGTCCTCGTAACGGTTGGACTCGACCGCCGCGCGCCGCAGCGCTTCGTGCAGCGGCTCGTCCGGGCCGGTCTCGTCCAGGCAGCGGCGAAGACGCCCGAGCACCCAGTCGAAATCGCCCCACACCATGTCGTTCTTGGACGCGAAGTAGCGGAACAGCGTGCGGCGACTCACCCCGAGCGCCTCGGCGATGTCGTCGACCGTGGTCTCCTCGAACCCTCGCTCGGCGAACATTTCAAGCGCGGTGCGACCGACGGCCCTGCGCGAGGTCCCCGGGGGACGTCCCGGTCGCTGGGCGATGCTCTCGGACACGGGTCCTACGTGCCGGGGTGCTCGCGGACGGCGCCGGCCGGAGTCGACGTCGCCGGCGGGGTCGCTCCCGAGCCGTCAGCGTCGTAATGCGAGCGGAGGGCCTCGGCGACGTGAGAGAGATGCAGACGCATCGCTTGCTCGGCCGCCCCGGGGTCGTGGGCGGCGATCCCCTCGACGATTTCGATGTGCTCGGCGTGAGAGCGCTCGGGACGTCCCGGAAGAAGCACCGTGCGGTACTGGAATCGAACAAGCTGCGAGCTCAGTGTCTGGGAAAGTCGCTTGGCCGTCTCGTGGCGTGAGAGCTCGAGAATCCGGCTGTGTAGTTGGGCGTTGGCGTTCGAGACCGCGAGCAGGTCGCCCTGCTCACGCAGGTCGCGCATCTCCGCGACGATCCCTCGAAGCTCCTCGACCGCGTCCTTATCGGCGTTGAGCGCGGCATGACGCGCAGCGAGGCCCTCGAGCGCGGCGCGGGCCTCGAGGATCTCAACCGCCTCGCGCTCGGACACGCGCCGGACGCGTGCGCCGCGATGGCGTTCGCGCTCGACGAGCCCGTCGTGCTCGAGTCGGACGAGCGCCATGCGGACAGCTGCGCGACCAAGACCGAGCTTCGCGCTCAGGTCCTCCTCGAGCAAGCGCTCGCCGGGCAACAACTCTCCACCGACTATCGCGTTGCGCAGATCCTCGTAACCGTCTCCCCTGAGCGACACCGCACCCTCTCACGACGTATTCCTGTGTTGACATTACCGCAGGGCGTCACGGCCCAGACTCAGCGCGGACACCGTCGACCAGGTTACGTGTGAGCCGGCTCGAGGAGCTCGAGCGCGATCTTGTCCTCGTCGCCGTCGGCCGCCCGGACCCGACGCCCGTGGATGCCGCTGTGTCATTGAGCACGCAACCGCATCGGCTCCTTGCGCCGTTCATCCGAATGAGGTGATGTCCGCGATCGCGCCCCGGGGCAAGACTGACGCGTGACGAGCGTCGAGCCGCTCATCGATCCCAGGGCGTGGGCGGCGCCGCAGCCGGCGGGAATCCGGCGTTTTGTTCCGATCCTGCGCTGGCTGCCGGCGTACGACCGCAAGTTCCTGCGGTTCGATGTCGTCGCCGGGGCAACGGTGTGGGGCCTGCTCGTGCCGGAATCGATCGCCTACGCCGGGCTCGCGGGACTGCCGCCCCAGGCCGGCCTGTACACGCTGCTCGTCACCCTGGCCGCGTACGCCGTGTTCGGCACGAGCCGCCACCTCGTTGCGGCCGCGACGTCCGCGGCGGCGGTGCTGCTCGCGTCCTCGGTCGGCGGGCTGGCGGGCGCCGACGCGTCCCGTTACACGTCCGACGCGGCGGCGCTCGTGCTGTTCTGCGGGGGACTGTTCCTGCTGGCCGGCCTCCTCCGACTTGGGTTCGTGGCGCAGTTCCTGTCGCGCCCGGTGATGGAGGGATTCGTGTTTGGCCTCGCGATCTTCGTGACCGTGAGCCAGTTGCCGAAGCTGTTCGGAGTCGAGAAAGGGTCGGGGGACACGATCGCGCAGTTCGTCCATCTGATCTCGCACCTGGGCGACACGAGCGGGGCTACCCTCGCGGTCGGCGCCGGCGCGCTGGCGCTGCTGTTCGCGGTCGAGCGGCTCGCCCCGCGGATTCCGGGTGGGCTGTTGGTGCTCATCCTCGGGATCGTCATCAGCTCGGCGCTGCACCTGTCGGCGCACGGGGTGAAGATCGTCGGTCACGTGCCGAGCGGGCTGCCGACGCCGGGGGTGCCTTCGGTCAGGGGCGCTGACGTCGTTCCGCTGATCGCCGCCGCCGCGGGAATGGTGCTGGTGATCTTCAGTGAGTCACTCGGGGCCGCGGACAACTTCGCCTCGAAGCACGGGTATGAGATCGATCCCAACCAGGAACTGATTGCGCTCGGTGTGGCGAACGCCGGATCGGGTCTCGTCCGCGGTCTCGCGGGCGGCGGAAGCCTGTCGCAATCGGCGGTAAACGAGGGCGCCGGCGCGCGTTCGGAGGTGTCGCCGTTGGTCGCAGCGGCGCTGATCCTGGTGACCGTGCTGGTCCTCACGCCGCTGTTCAAGAACCTGCCCGAGGCGGTCCTCGCCGCGCTGATCATCCACGCCGTGTCGCATCTCTGGAAGGTGGCGGAGATGCGGCGTTACTACAACCTGCGCCAGCTCGAGTTCTGGCTCGCGCTGGCGACGATGCTCGGCGTGGTCACACTCGACGTTCTGCCGGGGCTCGTGGTCGGGGTTGTGTCGATGTTGCTACTCGTCATCTACCACGCCAGCCGCCCGCACATCGGATCGCTCGGGCGCGTGCCGGGAGCGCCGAACGCGTACGGCGACCTGGACCGGCATCCCGATTACGAGGCGATTCCCGGGTTCCTCGTGCTCCGGCTCGAGTCGCCTCTGTTCTACGCGAACGCGACTCCGATCCGCGACCGCGTAAAGGCGCTCGTCGGGAGCTCCGATCCGACGCCGAAGGCGCTGATCATCGACGCGGGCGCGAACGACCGGCTCGACATCACGAGTGCCGAGACGCTCACAGGTCTGGTCCGGAGCATCCACTCGGCCGGGATCGACGTCGCGCTCGTCGACGTGCGTCAGCCGGTGATCAGAATGGCGCGGCGCGCTGGCCTGGTCAGAGAGCTTGGCGGGAACCGGATCTTCCACACCATCGACGAGGCCGTCGACGCCCTGCATTCGTCGGCCGAGTCTGGAGGACGGCAAGAAACCGAAGGTGCCAGGGTGCGGTGATGGGGCAGGCGATCGGCCAGGCCCTGTCGTTCGGCGTCGGAGTTGCGCTGAGCCCGGTACCGATCATCGCGGTGGTGCTGATGCTCGCGACCCCCAAGGGGCGCGGTAACGGCCTGGCGTTCCTGGCGGGATGGATCGCGGGCATCGCCGTCCTCGGGACGATCGTGCTGCTCGTGGCGAGCGGCGCGTCGGCAAGCATGCACGGCACGCCGGCGACGTGGGTGAGCATCCTCAAGCTCGTGCTCGGGGTACTTCTCCTGCTCCTCGCCGTGAGGCAGTGGCGCGGACGTCCCCGCGGAGACGACATGGCCAAGCTTCCGGCCTGGATGAAAACGATCGACCGGTTCACCCCGATGCGGTCGGTGGCGATGGCCGTGGCGCTGTCCGTGGTCAATCCCAAGAACCTACTACTGGTCGTCGGAGCGGCATCGGCGATCGCACAGACGGGAGCTAGTGCGGTCAGCCAGGCGGTGGCGCTGGCGGTGTTCGTCGTGATCGCGACGCTCGGTGTCGGCGCGCCGGTCGCGATCTACTTGCTCATGGGCGACAGGGCGGGCGGGATCCTTGGCGGGCTGCACGACTGGATGGCGCGCGAGAACGCGACGATCATGGCGGTGATCTGCCTGATCATCGGGGCGAAGCTGATCGGCGACGGGATCATCGGCTTGGCGGGGTGACATCGCTCGCCTCGATCACCCGATTCGGGTGATGGCTCAGACACCGAGGTGTGTGGATCATCGCGGTAAGAGCTTCCTGACCACCGACGGGGGAGGGGTGAACTGATGGCCAAGCCGTTCAAGGGTGTCGTCAACGTCGACGTGACCGAGTCGGTCCCGGACTGGGGCCCGTACACGCAGCCGATCGCGCCCGACGGGACGCCGAGCGTGCTCTACATCGTCCTCGACGACGTCGGGTTCTCGGCGATGGAGCCCTTTGGTGGCCTGATCGAGACGCCGAACATCAACCGGATCGCCGAGCGCGGCCTGGTGTACACGAACTTCCACACCACGGCGCTGTGCTCGCCGACGCGCTCGTGCCTGATGACCGGCCGCAACCACACGACCAACGGGATGGGAACGATCACCGAGGCCGCATCGGGTTTCCCCAGCTCCAACGGCCACATCCCGTTCGAATGCGGGACGATCGCCGAGGTTCTCGGCGAGCGCGGCTGGAACACCTACATGACGGGCAAGTGGCACCTGACGCCCGAGGACGAGATGAACCTCGCGTCGATCAAGACCCAGTGGCCGGTCGGACGAGGGTTCGAGCGCTTCTATGGATTCCTCGGCGCCGAGACCAACCAGTGGTATCCCGACCTCGTCTACGACAACCATCCGGTCGAGCAGCCGGCATTGCCCGACGAGGGCTACCACCTGACGACCGACCTCACCGACCACGCCCTGTCGTTCGTCCGCGACTCGAAGGCGATCGCTCCCGACAAGCCGTTCTTCCTGTACTTCTGCCCGGGCGCGTGTCACGCGCCCCATCACGCTCCGAAGGAGTGGGCCGACCGCTACCAGGGCAAGTTCGACATGGGTTACGAGATCTACCGGGAGCTCGTGTTCGAGCGCCAGAAGAAACTCGGGATCGTTCCCGATCAGGCCGAGCTGTCGCCGATCAACCCCTACATCGACGAGAAGAGCGTCGACGGCGCCAAGGGGTGGCCCGAGGCCGACACCGTCCGCCCGTGGGACTCGCTGTCCGACGACGAGAAGCGCCTGTTCGCGCGCATGGCCGAGGTCTACGCCGGCTTCCTCAGCCACGCCGACCACGAGATCGGCCGGCTGCTCGACTACCTCGAGGAAAGCGGCCAGCTCGACAACACGATCGTCGTGCTCGTGTCCGACAACGGCGCCTCCGGCGAGGGCGGCCCCAACGGATCGGTCAACGAGAACACGTACTTCAACGGGATCCCGGACCAGATCGAGAACAACCTCAAGTATCTGGACGTCCTCGGCAGCCCACGCACCTACAACCACTACCCGACGGGCTGGGCGTGTGCGTTCAACACGCCGTTCAAGCTGTGGAAACGCTACGGAAACTGGGAGGGCGGCACCGCCGACCCGATGATCATCTCCTGGCCGGCGAAGATCACCCAGACCGGCGTCCGGCGCCAGTTCACACACGCCGTGGACCTCGTGCCGACGCTGTACGAGTGCCTCGGGGTCGAGCCGCCCGAGATGGTCAAGGGCTATACCCAGTATCCGATCGAAGGGGTCAGCTTCGCCGCGACATTCAGCGACGCCGGCGCGCGAACCGACAAGCAGACGCAGTTCTATTCGATGGGCGGCACGCGGGCGATCTGGCACCAGGGCTGGAAGGCGGCGGCGGTGACGGCGTCCGCACCTGACATGTGGGCCAAATACGCGACGCAGCGCTGGGAGCTGTTCGACACGCAGAACGACCCGACCGAGTGTCACGACCTCGCTGCTGAGCATCCTGACAAGCTTCAGGAGCTGATCGGCCTGTGGTGGATGGAAGCGGGTCGCTACCAGGCGCTGCCGCTCGAGAATCGCAACGCGGTCGAGATCATCACCACCGAGCGGCCGCAGCTGTCGAAGCCGCGCAACCGGTACACGTACTATCCCGGCGGCTCAGAGATCCCCGAGTCGGTCGCGCCCAACATACGCAACCGCTCGTACACGATCGCGGTCGAGCTGACGATCGACACCGAGGAGGCAGGCGGTGTCCTGTTCTCGCATGGCTCGCGGTTCGGCGGTCACGCCCTGTACATAAAGGACCGCAAGCTCAAGTACGTCTACAACTGGGTTGGGCTCGAGGAGCAGATCGTCGAATCGACCGAGCCGGTTCCGCTCGGCCACGTGGTGCTGTCGGCCTCGTTCGACAAGGAGGGCGACGCGATGCCGACCGAGGGAACACTCACGCTGCACATGCGGGAAGAGACGGTCGGCGGGGAGCGGATCAAGACCCAGCCCGGCAAATTCTCGATCGCCGGCGAAGGACTCAACATCGGCAAGGAGGGCGCGGAGCCCGTCACCGACGACTACCCCGGCGACTACCCGTGGGCGTTCGTCGGCGGCACGATTCACAAGGCGGTCATTGACGTCAGCGGCCAGCCGTTCGTCGATCTCGCCCAAGAGGCGCGGATGGCGTTCGCGCGAGACTGACAGATGACAACGGACCAGGTGAGTGCAACGCTGGCGTCCTGGCACGACACGCGGGCGCGCCGGGCGATCGTCGAGTTCGTGGAAAAGGTGACCTGTCAGGGCGGCGCGGACTACGTCGCCCCCGCCGACCGGATCGCGGTATTCGACAACGACGGCACGCTGTGGTGCGAGAAGCCGATCCAGATCGAGGTCGGGTTCATACTGAAGCGGCTCGCGGAAATGGCCGCTGCCGATGCGTCGCTCAGGGAGCGGCAACCGTGGAAAGCGGCGCACGAACGCGACTACGCCTGGCTCAGCAACGCGATCACCAAGCACTACCACGGCGACGACAGCGACGTGAAGGTGCTGATGGCGGGCATCCTGCGGGCGTTCGCCGGCATGACGGTGGAGGAGTACGCGGCCGCCGCCGACGAGTTTCTCCACGGTCGCCACCAGACGATCGATCGCAAGTTCCGGGAGTGCGGATATCTGCCGATGATCGAGCTGCTGCGCTATCTCGAGGCCCACGGTTTCAGCACGTTCATCGCCTCGGGCGGCGACCGCGACTTCATGCGTCCGGTCACCGACGAGATCTACGGCGTGCCGGCCGAGCGGGTGATTGGCAGCTCCAACGCCCTCAGCTATCAGGAGGATGAGACTGGGGGGACGCTCGTTTACCTCGCGCAGCCCGACGTGTTCGACGACGGGCCGATCAAGCCGGTCAGGATCTGGAGCCGTATCGGCCGCCGCCCGATCCTCGCGGCCGGCAACTCGAACGGCGACGTCCCGATGTTGCGCTACACCGGCGGCCCATCGCGTCCCGCTCTCCGTCTGCTCCTGCTCCACGACGACGCTGACCGCGAGTTCGAGTACACGGCGGGAGCGGAGCAGTCGCTCGAGGTCGCCGCCGAGGAAGGCTGGACCGTCGTCAGCATCCGGCAGGACTGGGCAAACGTGTTCACCGACGGCTAGGAATGTTGTCTAGCAACCGTCCACCTCGGTTGACGTTTGGGGGTCTGCGCCTGGAGGTACTACGTCGGGGACGATGTTGGACTTCACGCCATCGCTGCACGTCCTGGAGACTCGCGGTCGCGTGCGCATCACGATGCCCGGGATCACCCACGGGTCAGGCCAGACACTCCAGGACGCGGCCGACGAGCTGGTCCGCAAGGTCCTGGTCATCGCGATGGCTTTCCGCTCGGACAGCATCGCCACCCCCGGTTCCGAGCTCCGGCTCGATCCGGCCATTCACGACTTCATCTGGGAGCTCGCGGGTATCGCTGCGCGCGGCGATGACATCCGCGACCGCTTGTTTGGCTCCCGCCTGATGGTGTGAGCCGCGGCCCGCGCCGGGGCGGGCCGCGGTTCTCATCTGAATAGGGTGATGCCCCGCCATCCGGTCGGTGCGAGCTTCGGGTGGCCATGATCGAGATCCCGGCCGGCAGTTATCGCATGGGTTCGAGCAGCTTCTACGCGGAGGAAGGCCCCGTGCGCGAGATCGAGGTCGACGCGTTCGCTATCGATCCCGGACCGGTGGCCGTAGCCGAGTTCGCGCACTTCATCGACGAGACGGGTTACCTCACGGTCGCCGAACGCCCGCCGGACCCCGCTGACTATCCGGACGCCGACCCGTCGCTGCTCGTCCCGGGATCGGCCGTGTTTCACCCCACACCGGGACCGGTGCCGCTGGATAACCCCGGCCGCTGGTGGGCGTACGTCCCAGGGGCGGACTGGCGCCACCCCTGGGGACCGGCCTCTGACAACTCCGAGCGCCAGGACCACCCCGTCACGCACGTCGCGTACGAGGACGCCGAGGCGTTCGCGGCTTGGGCGGGCAAGACGCTGCCAACCGAGGCCGAGTGGGAGTACGCGGCGCGCGGCGGGCTAGATGGCGCGACCTTTGCCTGGGGCGATGAGGAGCGTCCCGGGGGCGAGTTGATGGCGAACTCCTGGCAGGGGAGCTTTCCGTGGCGGAACACCGGTGCGCGAGGCTGGCGCGGCACGACCCCGGTCGGCCTGTTTCCGGCCAACGGCTACGGGTTATACGACATGACCGGGAACGTGTGGGAGTGGACGAGCGACTACTACTCGCCGCGCGGCGCCGGCTCCGAGGAGGTGCGCAGCCCGTGCTGTTCGGCACCACGCAACCCGCGCGTCGAGACGCCTGACGCGAGCTACGACGTCGGCCGGCCCGGCGCCCACATCGCGCGCCGCGTGATGAAGGGGGGCTCGCACCTGTGCGCGCCGAGCTACTGCCTGCGTTATCGCCCGGCGGCGCGTCAGCCCGAGGCCATCGACACGTCAACCAGCCACATCGGGTTCCGCTGCGTCGCGCGCTGATCTCCGGGCTCGCAAGCCTGAGAGACTTCGCGCATGCAGATCACCCGAAACAGTCTCGAATCCACCCGCGGACCGGCTGACTGGTTCACCGGAACCGTCTACCTCGACACCGTGGCCACACCGGCTAGCCCGTCGCGCGTGGCCGCGAGCAGCGTCCATTTCACTCCCGGCGCGCGAACAGCGTGGCACACCCACCCGTTCGGACAGACCATCTACGTGACCGAAGGCATCGGCCGCTGCCAGCGCCGCGGCGGCCCCGTCGAGGTCATCCGGCCGGGCGACCGCGTGTACTTCGAGCCCGGCGAGAATCACTGGCACGGCGCCGACCCTAAGCGCTTCATGACCCACATCGCCATGCAGGAGGTCGACGAAAGCGGGAGCCCTGTGAGTTGGGGTGAGCAAGTCGCCGATGAGGAGTACGGCGCCGAGCCGGGAGGCCAAGGATGAGCGGCATCCTCATCTGCTACGACGGCTCCGCAGATGCCCGGGCCGCGGTCGAACAAGCCGCGAAGCTGTTCGCCGGCGAGCCGGCGACCGTCTTGACTGTGTGGGAGCCGTACGTCGAGCTGGTCGTCCGTACATCCATGGGCTTCGTGCCCTCGATCCCGGACGCGGACGAGGTCGACGAAGCCAGCCGCAAGGCGGCCGAGACGCGCGCCGCGGAAGGCGCCGCGCTCGCTAGCCAATCCGGCTTGGCTGCGACGCCCAAGGCCGCCTCGCATTCCACGACGACCGCCCTCGCGATCCTGGCCGAGGCCCATGCGATGGATGCGACCGCGATCGTGATGGGGTCACGCGGGCTCACGGGCGTGAAGTCGCTCTTATTGGGCAGCGTCTCCCACGAGCTGATCCAGCATGCGGATCGCACCGTGGTCGTCGTGCCCTCCCCCGAGGTCGCTGCTTCCCGTGCCCGCACACTTCGGGACGAGGACTCGAGCTAGCGCGCTCATCCGATGTGGGCGATGCCCGCGCGCGAACGCGCTCCGATGATCAGGGCTCATGAAATGGGACCTGGCGATCGTGGCGCTGATCGTGCTGGCGGTCGCTTCGGCGTCGCGCCGCCTGAGTGGCACGTGCGTGACGCCGGCCATGGTGTTCGTGGCGCTCGGACTGCTCGTCGGGCCGCTCGTCGCGGATGAATTCCAGCTCGCGCCGACCAGTGCGGCGGTCCGTACGCTGGCCGAGGCTACGCTTGCGATCGTTCTGTTCCTCGACGCCTCGAGGATCAAGCTGGACGCGCTCAGGCGCGAGTACGCGGTGCCGCTCCGGCTTCTGGGGATAGGCCTGCCGCTAACGATCGCGCTCGGCGCGGTGGCCGCCGTTGTGATCTTCCCGAAGCTCACCGTGGCCGAGGCACTGGTGCTGGCCGTGCTGCTCGCGCCGACGGACGCTGCGCTCGGCGAGGCGGTCGTGACCGAGCCGCGGTTACCGTCGCGGATCCGTCAGGGCCTCAACGTCGAGAGTGGGCTCAACGACGGCATCTGCGTGCCCGTGCTGCTGATCGTGTTGGCCGCGGCCGACCTCGAGTTCAAGACATCGGCCGCCCACGGCGCACTCAGGATCGTGGTCGAGGAGATCGGCTATGGGATCCTCGCCGGAGTCGCTGCCGGCGTGCTCGTGGCGGCGATCGTCAGGGTCGGATCTCGTCGCCAGCTGATCGCGGGATCGTGGCTCCAGGTCATCCCGGTGGCGGGAGCGGCGCTCGCCTACGGCGTGGCCTCCGGGCTCGGCGGTTCAGGCTTCATCGCCGCATTCGTCGCCGGAGGATTCTTCGGGAGGCTCGTCGGTCGAGACAGCGCAGCGGCCTCGCGCTTCGGCGAGGAGATCGGCGAGTTGCTGGGCGGCGTGACGTTCCTGGTGTTCGGGGCCGTACTGCTGGGCGACGCGCTCGAGCATCTGAGCTGGGGCGTCGCGGCGTATGCGGTTCTGAGTCTCACCGTGGTCCGCGTCCTCCCAGTGGCGGTAGCGATGATCGGAAGCGGCGCGAGACTCCAGACGGTCGGCTTCCTCGGGTGGTTCGGCCCTCGAGGGCTCGCGTCGATTGTGTTCGCGGTGATCGTCCTAGAGGAAGCCAGTCTTCCCGGGACGAACACGATCCTGGTTGCCACCTATTTGACCGTCGGCGTGTCGGTCATGGCGCACGGGATCACAGCCGCCCCGCTCGCGCGGTGGTATGCCAACTGGTACGAGGCACATCCGGCCCATCGGCGTCCGGCGATGGAGAGTGTGCCGGCGGCCTCCCACCGAACCCGGGGTTATCACCCGAATCGGATGACCCGCCAGGCGAGCGGGACCGGGATCATCGATGAACTGTGATCAGCGGCGGGCGTGATCTAGATCCGGTCGACGAGGACGTACGGCGGTTGACCCGGCTCTGGTGGCTGGCAGTCACCCTGGGGGTGCTGAGCCTCGTCGCCGGCGTCATCGTGATCGTCAAGCCGAGCAACAGCCTCAAGACGCTTGCCGTGGTCGTGGGGATCTTCGTACTGCTCGACGGCATCGCCGAGTTCGTGCTGGCGTTCGATCGTCGTACCGCCAATCGAGGCCTCGTCGCGCTGCTCGCGTTGCTCGACGTGGTCATCGGCATCCTGCTGATCCGTCATCCAGTTGGTGGCGTGAAGGCGATTGCCCTGCTTCTCGCCATCTGGCTGATCGCTGCCGGCGTGGTCCGGCTGATAATTGCTTTCGACACACACGGCGATCGCCTCGGGCGGTTCGTCGTTGCTGGGATCGAAATCGTGTTCGGAATCGTGATCGTGGCGAACCCGAACATCGGCTTCGCCACGCTTGCGGTGCTGGTCGGTATCGCGTTTATCGTGAACGGTCTCGGGATCATCGCGGTCGGGATCCTGCTGCGCGCGGTGAGAAACCAGCCTCGGCCTCCCGGGCCCGCGGTGGCGACCTGACCGGGAGCCGGAGTGACCTCGACACCCGTCGACAAGAGCCTGGCGACCGCAAGCTGGGTGAAGGACCCGCGAGCGTTCATCGCACCGCTCGCGCTCGCCCAGTTCATCTGCAGCTTCGCCGGCTCGAACATGAACGTGATGATCAACGACATCAGTCACGACCTGAACACGGACGTGAAAGGGGTTCAGACCTGCATCACGCTGTTCCTGCTGATCATGGCCGTGCTGATGATCCCGTGCAGCAAGCTGACGGACCGCTTCGGCCGCAAACGGTGCTTCACCGGTGGTTTGGTGCTGTACGGAATCGGCGCCTTGCTCAGCGCGATCGCACCCGGGCTGGGCATCCTGATTCTTGGGAACTCGGTGTTCGAAGGCGTCGGGACTGCGTTCCTGATCCCGCCCGTCTACATCCTGACCACGATGGCGTTCACCTCAGTTCAGTCGCGGGCGAAGGCCTTCGGGATGATCAGCGGACTCGGCGGGATCGGCGCCGCGGCAGGTCCGCTGATCGGAGGTCTCATCACCTCGGCGATCAGTTGGCGCGCCGCGTTCGTCTTCCAGGCCCTGGTCATCGTCGTGATCGTCGTGCTCAGCCGACGAGTGGTCGATCCGATCCCGCCCGACCCAGAGCGTCCCTTCGACTCGGTCGGAGCGATTCTGTCGGCCGTTGGGCTCTTCTTCGTGGTGCTGGGCATCCTTCAGGCGGGTGTCAACAACACGCTGCTGATCGTGTTCCTGTTGATCGGAGTCGCCTTCCTGGCCGCTTTCTTCGTATACATCCGCTCGAGGGAGCGAGCCGGCAAGGACGCGCTGCTGTCGCTGAACCTGTTCAAGAACCGTACGTCCAATCTCGGGCTGATAACCCAGAACCTCCAGTGGCTGCTGTTGATGGGCGTGTCGTTCGTCGTCTCGGTGTTCCTGCAGACCGAGAAGCACTACAACGCGATCCAGACCGGCGTGATCTTCACCGCGGCGACCCTCGGCATCCTGGCCTCGTCGCTCAGGGCCGAGCGGATGGCCAGGCGGTTCCCACAGAAGACCCTGATCGCCGGCGGGTTCGTGCTCGTGGTCGCGGGCATCGGGCTACTGCTCGGCCTGGTGGGCGTGACGAAGTCGAGCGCGTGGGCGTTCGCCCCGGGGCTGCTGCTGGTCGGAATCGGACTCGGGGCGATGCTGACCCCCTCGGTAAACCTCGTGCAGGGCGCGTTCCCCGAAAAGGATCAGGGAGAGATCTCCGGCTTGTCACGGAGCATCTCGAATCTCGGGTCGTCGTTCGGGACCGCCATCGCGGGCACGATCCTCGTCGCGGACATCGGGTCGGGAAACGGCAGCTACGTCGCGGCGATGATCTTCCTGGCCGCGCTGGGCCTCGTCGGTCTCGGGGTCTCTTTCCTTTTGCCCGCCAACCCGCTCCCCACCGCGGACGCCCAAGTCGCGCCCGCGGCCGCCGCTGCCGGCGCGGGAGCAGCCTGAGCCGAGGCGGCCGCGTCGGCCCCGGCGACCTCGCTATCGGCAATGGAGATTCAACCGGTGTGCCGGCATCAGCTTCACCGCCCTGCACAACGATCGCGCGGGCACGGCGTATTTGCCCGCCGGCGGTTACACCGTCTCCAGCCCGAACATGGACTGCGGCACGGCATCCGCCGACTCACGAGCTTCCTGGCCGGCGCCGGAAAGTCGATCGCCGGTCGTGCCTTCACAGTGCGACCTGCGAGCCCATGATCACGGTGCGGTCGCCCGGGAGGCCGAAGTGTTCGATCGCGCTCGAGGCGTTCCGAGCCATTGCGATAAAGAGGTTCTTTCTCCACGTCGGCATGTCCGGATTGTCGGTCGGAATGATCGTGATCCGCGAGACGAAGTACGACGCATGCTCGAGGTCGAGGTTGCGCTCCAGCATGCCCTGCTTGCGCGCCTGCACCAGCACCTCGGGGATGTTGAGCGTGTCGTGGTAGCCGAAGCGGGCGGTCAGATGGACGACCTTGAAGCGGCCGTGGCCAAGCACGTCGGCTGAGCACCGATCGAATGTCTCGACGTTTGGGACGCTGACGGTATCGGCCCTGACAATCACGACCTTCTCCGGGAGCGTGTGGGTGTGCTCGACGCTGGCTCGGAGCGCGAGCGGAGTGGTGTCCTTGTCGCGGCAGAGGAACACCGCGACGCCGGGGGTCCTGACCAGCGGCGGCTTCGCTGAGTCGAGACCGCCGAGGAACTCTTGGAGCGGACCCTCTTGGGCGACACGATTCGCCGTGACGATCACCTGCCCACGACGCCAGTTGATCATCACGATCGAAATCACAAGCGCGACCACCAGCGGCAGCCACGCGCCGTGCTCGACCTTCGCGATGTTCGCGCTGAAGAACGCAACCTCTACGGTCAGGAACAGCACCGCAATCGGCGCCAGCTTCCGTTTCGCCGTGCCCCAAAGCAACCGAGCTACGGCGAGGAACAGCAGCGTGTTGAGGATGAACGTCCCGGTTACCGCGACGCCGTAGATGTCGCCGAGCTTGTTCGCTGACCGGAACACGAGCGTCAGCGTGAGGACGCCGACGCACAGTATCCAGTTGATTATCGGGACGTAGATCTGCCCCTCCACCGTCGAGGTGTGGAGAACGCGCAGCCTTGGGAGGAACCCGAGTTGAACAGCTTGCTTGGCGACCGAGAACGAGCCTGAGATCACCGCCTGGGAGGCAATCACGGTGGCGAGGGCGGCGAGCACGACCATCGGCCACAGACCCCAGTGCGGGACCATTTGGTAGAAGGGATTGAACGTGTTGGCGTCCCTGGCCAGGGACGGATGGTGAAGGATGAAGACTCCCTGCCCGAGATAGTTGAGGACCAGCGCGGGTAGCGCCAGCCCGAACCACCCGAGGCGGATCGGCCCCGCCCCGAAGTGACCCCGGTCGGCGTACAGGGCCTCGGCGCCTGTCACCGCCAACACCACGCCGCCAAGGACGAGGTAGCCGCGGACGCCGTGATCGATGAAGAACCGGACGGCCCAGCTCGGTGAGAGCGCCTGGAACACGGCTGGGTCCTTGACCACCTGGTTCAGGCCGACTAGTCCGATCACCGCGAACCACACGAGGATGATCGGGCCGAACAACCATCCGATCGTTCCCGACCCGAACCGCTGCAGGATAAACAGGCCGAGCAGGATCGCGACCGAGAGCGGCACGACCAGGTGAGCGAGCGCCGGTGTGGCAACCTGGACTCCCTGGATAGCACCCAGCACGGAGATCGCTGGGGTGATCATGCCGTCGCCGAAGAACAGCGCGGCGCCGAAGATGCCGAGCGTCACCAGCAGTGCTCCGTGGGCGACCTTGTTGCGCTGCAGCAGTGTGGTTAGCGCCATGATCCCGCCGTCGCCGCGATTGTGGGCGCGCATGATGAAGCCCGCGTACTTGATCGATACGACGATCGTCAGCGCCCAGAAGATCAACGAAGCGGTCCCGAAAACGGTCGCCGCCGTGATTTGCGCCGTGGCCTTGTACGAGGTGAAGATCGCCTGATCGGTGTACAGGGGGCTGGTGCCGAGGTCCCCGTAGACGACTCCGAGGGCACCGAGCGCCAGGATCGCCGTGCCCCCGTGAGAGATCACGTCTCGATTGGAGTTCTCCAGGGCCTCGAATCGCTTCCGCGTGGCCTCCGATTCCTCGGCGAGAGCGCTGCCCGCCGACGGAGCGACGTAGCCGGTCTTATGGGCCGCCTCATGCAGACTTCGCTTTCGCGCCGTGCTCATCCCGAGATCTCCTGGGCGACGCGGACCGAGTCGCATCGCCCGAGCGGTTCGAGTGCCGCGGCCGCCGCGCGTAACCGGCTGCCAAGCGCTCCGGGCTCGTTGGGCAGGTACAGCGGACCGGCGCCGTCGGTGAGCAGAGACTCGAGCATCGCGATTCCCTGGGCGCTGACTGGCTCGGCGGCACTGAGCCGCTGGTCCAGCGTCGCGAGTACGGTGCGTGCGGCGATGACCTCGCCCCGGTCTGGCCGGACCGCTGCGCTGAAACCGCGCGTGGTGGCCGTGGCGTCACGGGTCGCTCTGGCCAGTCCCGCCGCGATGCGCGCGCGGTAGCGCGGACTGGTTAGCCGCCGGCTCCGGATCGCGAGGAGCGGGCTGGCCCCGGGGTTCACCCCTGCTGCCAGGCGTCGGTCGAGCTCTGCAGCGCGCCAACAAGCGACCAGCAGGAGACGGCCACGCCGCCACCAGCCCCCGCCCGAGCGGAGCGAGAACGGGAAGTACGAAAGGCGCTCGGGGTCGGCGACAGACATGGCGAGATTGGTGCACCTCCCATGCTCGCCGAGCCTCAGTCAAAGCGACGCTAAGAAACCGCCCTTCGCCGTAGAGATTTCGTCAACGCGACAGTTCGCCTTGGCTCGCAAGCTGATCGACCTTCGCGCGCGCGTGACGGGAAGGAATGCCGCGGTGGTGGCGTCAGGGGGTGGTAGCGCTGGATTGTGGGGCCAGGCGCATCGCCCCCGATCGCGTGGTTCGGGGGCTGAACGGGCGCGCACATCAATGGTTCTACGTGGCATCACGTCGATCAGCCTCGGCATCAGCCGGAACAATCGAGGCGACGAATCGGGTGGTCGCTCTCGCGCGCCGTTTGTAATTCCCAACCGAAGGGAGCAGCAGATGAGCAGCGAGGCCTCGACTCGTGTCACTAACAGGCGATCATTCCTCGCGGGGGCGGGCGCGGCAGCCCTCGGCGTCGGCATGTTCGCCGACGTGCCACTCGCGTCAGCACGCCGTAGGCTGACACGGGGCGACGAAGCGATCCTCCGGTTCGTGGCGGCGGCCGAGATCCTGGAGACGGATCTTTGGCAGCAGTACAACGAGCTCGGCGGTATCCAGGACAGCGAGGTGCCGGGCGGGAGCGGTAGTCCTGCCTACACGGCAGCGTTGGCGAATCTCGACTCGGATATGGCGCAGTACATCCATGACAACACCGACGATGAGTTCAGCCACTTCACCTTCCTCAACGCGTATCTGGAGGCTCGCGGGGGCCGTCCTGTCGATTTGTCGCCGTTCAAGAAGCTGCCTAGTAGTCAGGCGACCGGCGCACAGAACATCCCCAGGCTGACGAACCTCATGCAGCTGACGGTCGACACCAGTTGGTGGACGCGCTATCGCAGTGACAACAAGAACCCTGACTTTGGGGACAAATTCCCGCAGGCCGTTCCCGACCTGTTCGCCGGACAGTTTCCGGCGATTCCCAGAACCGATGCCGATTTGTCGCCCTCGGATCATCTTCAGGCGATCGCGAACACAGCTGGGTTTCACTTCGCGACGATCGAGCAGGGCGGCACGAGCCTGTACCCCTCGCTGGCCCAACGCGCTCACGATCCGGAGGTGCTGCGCGTGCTACTCAGCATCGGCCCGACCGAGACGATGCACTTTCAGACCTGGAGCGACAAAGCGGGTAACGCCCCGCCGCTGACGGATCCCACGAACGGGCTCACGTTCCCGGACCTCAACTCACCTCCGTTCGGAGGTGAGGAGTTTCAGACCAATCTGATAATGCCCGAGCCGACGATCTTCTTGAGTCGCAAGTTCCCGGTCTGCTCGATCATCCGCCCGACGGAAACGGAAGGCGCGGCAGCCGGAGCGCTGGCGTTCTTGACTGCCGATGGACTGTTCCGAGGACAGTCTCGGGCGTTCTTCAGGTTCATGACTCGTCTCGCGCAGGAAGCCGACGCGGCACGCCGAGACCACGACGATTAGGCGACGTGGCAGCTGCGGGCGGGCGGCGTGGAGTCAGCGCGCCCGCAGCTCGCCTGCGGTGTCGGCCTCTTCCGATAGCGGGCCCTCTGCGGCGGCAGCAAGGCGAGGGAAGATCTGCGCCGCGATGTTTCGCAGGGCCGCGATTATCTGTTCTGTGGATGGCTGCACGTCGGGATCAGCCAACTCCCGTGGGATTGCGATCCCGGATTGTCTCGCGTGCTCGAGTATGCCGTTGCCGGCCGTCTTGCCGAGGACGCTGAGAGCCTTTCCCATTTGCACCATGTCCATGTGGAACTGCGGGACCGGAAGAGGTTTGACATCCGGCCAGCTCTTGGGATCGCGCGGGGCCTGACGCGAGAGCAGGTGGTCAAACCGGGCTGCGGCAGCGTCGCGGCCGGTGAAAGCGTCGCCCAGGCCCCACACCTGGCGGAGCGTGGCGATCATCGACGTGTGCCGATGCTCGTCGTTGATCACGATCCCCTCGTCCGCCCACGGGGAGACGATGATCGCTGGCACCCGGTAGCCGGAACGATCGAACTTGAAGTCGAGTTGTCCCGCTGGCGCGTCCGGGTCCGGTGGAGACACGGGTCCTGGGGGAACGTGGTCATAAGTCCCGCCGGGCTCGTCCCAGCCGATGAAGAACAAGGTGTTGTAGACACTTGAGCCGACTGGGGACGCGGCCGACCGGATCGCGCTGTAGATGCGGGCCAGGAACGCCTCGCCGCCGCGGATCGATGATGGCGGGTCCATCGGGAGGTTCATATCGCCCTGGACGAACGACCGGCCGAACGCGGGGTGGTAGTCGCTGTGCCCCGACAACATGTTCGGCTCGATCAAGCTGAAGTCAGGCAGCGTGCCAGCCGCCGCGTCCCGCTCGAACTCGGAATAGGGCACGAAGTTCGTCGCGAGCCGGTCCTTGAGTCGCGGCATGTGGATCAGGCCGGTGAACGAAAGCGGCATTGGCTCCTGTACGTAGACCTTCCAGGTGCGGCCGTGTGCCTCGAGGCGATTGAAGAGCGTCTCTGCGGTGTTGTGCTGGGTGAAGTTCGACACCGGGCTGTTGACTACGAAGCCCGAGGAGGACGCAGCGGTCCAGAACGATCTGTTCATAAACGTTTGCGAGGGCACCTCGCAAAACCAGTGATCGAATACTGCGAAGCCCTTGGCGATCCCGCTCAGCACCGGGAGCTGCTCGGGCGTGTAGCCGGTCATGATCTGCGCGTACTCCTCGTAGGTGGGCTGGCGTCCCATCTCCGCTGTGAACGTGCTGATGTAGTCGGTCACGAACCCGTCCATCGTCGGTACCGCGCCGGGCTCGGGCGCATTCCACGGCGGGCTGACCGTCTCGCCGATCTGGAAGCGGTTGGGCTCGTCGAGGGTGTTGAAGAGTTGGGTGTTGGTGTGGAAGTACTCCTCGCCAGAGTCCGGGTTGGGTGCATCCATGTCAGTCGCGATCGTGTACGGGACCGTCTTGCGCTCGGCGCCGTGCTCTGCCCACGCCGGGATCGGGTTGCTCAGATCCTTGCCCACAACTCCCTCAAAGTTCTTCCCGTCCGCCGGTCCGTACAAGCGGCCCAACATGTTGTCGAAGGACCGGTTCTCGAGCAGGACGAGAACTACATGGTCCATCGCATGCGAGCGATCAGCGCTCATCGATCAATGTCTTCTTTGGAGAGGGACCAAGCGGCGCATCAGGACGGCGGTCCTGGAAGGCCCAGCAGTTGCACCACCGACACGGCAAGGAGGATGGCGGCGATCCCGATCAGCCCGTACCGCGCCGAGCGGACCGGGAAGCGGCTGCCGATTCCGACGAGGAACAGCACGGCGGCGAGGATGACGGTGAGGCGCACATATTTGTCGGCGGTCCCGGAGGCCGCCTCGCCCTTGGTGAACTCTGCGTTGGCCTGTGCGGTCGCGACCTGTGCCGCGGCCTGTTGCGGAATTCGGTATTGAGGCAGGTACGACGGGTCGGGCGGAGCGTTCGGGTTCTTGAGCGGATGCAAAGCCAGCCACGCGTTGAAGGCGGGTTTATAGCCTGCGCGAAGGCGTCGGACCGCGAGGTTGAACAGTTTGGTGTTGTGTGCAACGTATGCGCCCTCCACCGCGTTGAACGACACGGAGTCGAGCGTTCGGATCTGGGTCGCCTGGATTTGGTCCGCGCTGGCCTCGCTCCGCGCTCCAGATGCCTGCGCCAGAGCGAGCGATGACTCCGAGCCCCATTTGGCAGCGGAGTACCCCGACCATGCTGCCATCAGCGCGACAATCGACAGCAGGGCCGCCTCGATGATCGAAATCGCTCGGTCGCGGGTGACATGCTCATGATGTTCGGAGTGGGCGGCGTGTTCGGCGTGCTCGGCGTGCTCGGCGTGCTCGCGATGCTCGGCGATTTGCTCGCCAACTTCGGACGGCGACAGGCCCTCAGGCATCCAGGTCCTTCGGCTTTAGGCGGTCGGGGTGCTCACCGCGGTCAGGAGATTCTCGCTGAGGCCGCTCGTTCAAGGCCCCGCGCCCCTGACTATCGCCCGCGGGGTGAGTCACGGCATCACCCCAACGGGGTGATCCCCAGCCGGGTCATCGGTTGTTCCGGGGGTTAGTCATTGCCTCCATCGACCGCGCGCAGTCCGGGCCGGCTGTCGGGCGTGGATTCGCCGAGCTCCGCCGACAGCGCTTCGCTCTCGAACCGGGCGAGCGCGTCCTCGCAGGAGGCGACCGCCGCGGTTGCCTCCTGACCGCCGGGCGCACCGAAGTAGTCGCGTCCACGGATGGCGGCGAGCCACTTCTGATAGCGGGCGAGATCCGCGTCGGACTCCTCTAGCTCGGTGTAGGTGGTCCGGCCGCGGCGACGCTCGAGCTCTAGCTCCTCGTGGAACTGCCGCGTGCTCTCGACCACCTCGTGGTACTCGTCGGTCCGCTCCCGTTGGATCGCGTCGATGATCCCGGCCTCCTGCTTGGCGTCGGTCAGCTGGATGTGAAGCATCTCGCCGTGGCCGCCCTCCTCGCGCAGTCGAGTTACGACCCGCGCGGTGGCGCGCGTCGTTTTCGGGGTCGCGGGGAGCAAGCACACGGATTGCTGCAGGTAGTGAGCCCCGAGGCTGCGCAGATTCCGCCAGGCATAGACGCGGAGTGTCGAGCTCCCGCCCGGCGGGGTCGACACGGTGATCAGCAACCAGTCGCGGGCCACAGGGCGACCATGATCCCAGAAGCCTCCAGCAGTTCCTATGGTTTACGTATCATGCGTTTCATGGCGAGCGCAACGCTCGTGTCGTCGCGCGACGGGCGGACGGCAGCGGTTCCGGTCCACGCCGAATCGCCTGCGGTGGTCTGGGAGCGCGCCGGCAGCCGCCCGGGCGGGCTGACACCGGAGGAGGTTGCGGAGCGTCCCACGGCACCCGTGCGGACGGAACGCGGGAACACCTCAGCCGTGTTGCGCGAGATCGGAGAGTCGTCAGTTGAGCCGCTCCAGCTGCTTCTGGTCGTGGTCGGCGTGCTCTCGGCGATTTTCGGCGAGCTTCGCGACGCGATCGCGATCTTCGCGATTATCGTGCTCGTCAGCGCCGTCGAGGCGATCTCGGAGGTCCGTGCGAAGCGCGCGTTGCAGGCCCTCCGCGACCTCAGCTCTCCGAACGCACTAGTCCGGCGTGCGGGCGTCGCCACGGCGGTCCCGGCCGGCGAGCTCGTCGTCGGCGATGTGCTGCTTGTCGAGGCCGGGAGCGTCGTCGCGGCCGATGCCCGCGTAGTAGTGGCCGACGGACTGGCCACCGACGAGTCCAGGCTGACGGGCGAGCCCGTCGCGGCCGCGAAGGGCCCCGAATCGGTGGACGCCAACGCGCCACTTGCCGAGCGTTCCTCGGTGCTGTACGCGGGCACCGCCGTGGTCGCCGGCGCCGGCGAGGGCGTCGTCGTTGCAGTCGGCGACGAGACCGAGATCGGACGCCTGGGGCGGCTGGTCGCACAGGCCAAGGAGCCGCCCACGCCCTTGCAGCGCGCCATGGCCGAGCTAGCCCGCGCGGCGCTGATCGTGGCGGTGGCGGCGTGCGTGCTCGTGCCGCTCCTCGGGGTCCTTCGGGGCCGGTCCCCGCGGGAGATGCTGCTCGACGGGCTGACGCTTGCGTTCGCCACGATCCCCGAGGAACTGCCGATCCTGGTGACCGTGCTCGTCGCGCTCGGCGGTTTGCGCCTCGCGCGGCAGGGCGTCCTGCTCCGGCGGCTGCGCGCCGCCGAGGCTGTCGGTGCGATGACCGTGCTGCTCGCGGACAAGACCGGGACGCTGACCGAGAACCGGCTGCAAATCGAGCACATCGATGGTGACCGCGGACGTGTGCTCGCCGCGGCGGCGGCCGCCCACGGGGCGGCGGCCGCGCGAGACCCGGTCGACCGCGCCCTGATCGCGGCCGCCGGTGAGCAGGTATCGGCCGAAGGCCTTGCCCGCTATCCGTTCGACCCGGTGCGCCGGCGCGAGAGTGCGGTGTGGCTCGATCCCGGCGGCGTGTGGGTGGCCGTGAAGGGAGCGCCGGAGGCCGTCCTCGACGCGTGCGCGATGCCCGAGACAGAACGGACGTCGGTGCTTGCCCGTGTCGCGCGGCTCGCCGACGACGGGCTGCGGCTGATCGCGGTCGCTGAGCGCCGCGTAGCGAGCGCTCCCAGCGACGCTGCTGACGCCGAGGCCGAGCTCGACTTCGTCGGCTTAGCCGCCTTCCGCGATCCGTTGCGTGCTGGTGTAGGCGAGGCGGTGACTGAGCTCGGCCACGCCGGCGTGCGGACGATCGTCGTCAGCGGCGACCACCCCGAGACCGTAGCGGCGGCCGCGCGCGACGCCGGCGTAAGCGCCTCCGAGGTCCTCCGCGGAGGCGCCGAGCTCGATGCTTTCGACGACGACGCGCTCGCCGAACGTCTGCGCCGCGAGGCCGTCATCGCCCGCGCGACACCCGAGGACAAGCTGCGCCTCGTACGGATCCTCCAGGACCGCGGTGAGGCGGTCGCCGTCACCGGCGACGGCGTCAACGACGCCCCGGCCCTCGCCGCGGCGAACGTTGGGATCGCGATGGGCGCGCGCGGAACCGATCTCGCCCGAGAGGCGTCCGACCTCGTCCTCGTCGACGACGCGTACCCGACGATCGTCGGAGCGGTGGAGGCCGGCCGCGCTCTCGCCTCCCAACTGCGACGTGCGGTCGCTTTCTACCTGGGCGCAAAGATCGCCCTGGTCGTGACCATCGCGGTGCCGCTCGCGCTTGGGCTACCCGCTCCGTTCCACCCAGTGCACATCGTCATCCTGGAACTGTTCATGGATCTCGGAGCGTCGGTGGCCTTCGTTTCAGAGCCCACGGCGCCGGACACGATGGATCGCCCACCGCGCGACCCCGCCACCCGGTTCCTCGACCGGACGCAGCTGTCTGCGATCGCGCTCACGGCCACAGCGCTCACCGCTGCAGTCCTTCCGACGTTTCTCATCGTCCACGCCCGGTCGGGCACCAACGTGGCGATCGCCGCCGCTGTGGCTGCGTGGCTGATCGCCAACGTGGCGATCGCGTGGAGCCTGCGGGCCCGACCCGGCCTGCCACTGCGACGCAACATCGCCTTCCCGGTGTGGGCGTTCGCCGCTCTCATTGCCTCGTTCATCCTCTCGCTCACCCAGGCCGGCGCCACGTTGGGCGTCGAACCGCTCACCGCGAGCGCACTGCGGGTCACGGTCGGCTTCTCAGTCGTAGGTGTGGCGATCGCAGCCGCCGGACGCGTCGCGTTATCGCTGTCCAGGCACCTCTGAGGTCTCCGCAACCTCGGCGTCAGTGAGGCCCGCGGCGAGCAACGACCCGGGCGGGTGCGTCGACTCGCAGTTTCACGCCTCCTCCGCGCCGACGCTTGAACCAGGCCGTGCCGCCGAGGCCCCGGACCCGCTCAGCGAGTCCGTTGAGCCCGAGGTGCTCACCCGACACCGGAGTGGAGACGGTGATCAGTAACCAGTCGCGAGCGACGGAGTGACAGTGGGCCTAGATGCCTCAACCCTGTTACCGCGACTACGTACTGTGTGTTTCGTAGGCAGGACAACGCGTGTGTCATTACGTTTCGCATGACCGATGGTCGAAGACGGCTCATGTTGTTACCACCAAGAAGTACTCTACGTTTCATGCCGAATACAACACATGTCTCACCTGGTGCCAAATCGGCGCGCTACGTGGTTACCTGACCTGTCAGGCGCTGCCTGCCCGGACGGTCAGTGTAGGGTTGACGCGGCGCATCGGGCGTGTTAGGAGTGACTTGGTTGCTCTCCCGGGCAAGCCTAACGACCGGTCTAATTCAACTCTCGTCGAGGGAGGTTTCTATGGGGTTTCTGCTTCTCGGGGTCGACAGCTTGATCGCTTGCTTTGCTGTCGGTGCCCTTATAAGCCGGAGGTCGTGGTTGACTTACGCCACGCTCTTCGGAATCTGCGACGCGGGTGGATTCCTGCTTGGGACGTGGCTGCATTGGAGCATCCCGGACGGCACGGCCAATGTGATTGAGACAGCGGTCCTGGTCGGCTTGGGCCTGTACTGGCTCGGCATCGCGTTGTACGCCCGGCGGATCGCCGAGACCAGGTGGGTTTGGGCTCTGCCGTTCGTGCTGAGCATTGACAACATCACTTATGGTCTGATCGACCACGCGTGGTCTTCGTCGGTGGCAGTCCAGGCCATCGAGCAGTTGATCTCCAGCTCGCTGCTCGCTCTCATCGGGCTGCTCGCTAGCGCTGCCGTCATGCGTGCAATCCCCGGCTCAGCACGGCGGAGCACTACGTTCGCGGCCGGGTTCGCCGGAGCCGCCTTGATCGTCGCGGCACCGGTCCTGCTGGCTGTCGGCTAGCCGAGACCGAGGAGCCGCTCTGCGGAGATTCTGGTCAGCGGTCGCCCGGGCTCGAGTTCCAGCTTGGGCGCCGCTGGCCCGTCGGCGTCGGCGATACACGCGCGAGAAGCCGGTGAAGTAGCTGGCTCTGCGGTGAACCGACTGGCAGCACGTCTCACCTTGAGGGCGGCGCAGGGGGTGGTGGGGGCAGCCCGGCCGGCCCCTTGAAGGCGACGACGTGATCGGTGCCCGGAAGGAGCAGCAGGCCGTCGCCGACGGACGGCGTCGGGAAGTGGTTCGCATACCCGCCGAATGGGATCGTGACGACCTCCTTGCCGTTGGCCGGGTTGAGGCCGTGCACCGCGTTATCGCCTCCAATCGTCCAGATCAGTCCGTCCGCGATGATCGGTGCGCCGTGGGCACCATCGCTGTCGGTCCATAGCTGTTTCAGGTGCGGCGCCTTCGTCGAAACCCTGACCGCTGTCAGGCCGTTCGGGCACGGAATGTATACGACCGAGCCGTTCACCGCGTGCCCGCCGTCGGGGTCGCCGCTACACACCGAAAGGGACGCGAGCTCGCCCTCCTCGCCGCCGAGATGTCCCTGACGCAAGAGATAGGCGATGTCCGTCTTGCCGACCTGGAACACGAAACCATCCACGAGCGCCGGGTCCCCGGTCCCGAGATCGAGATCGTCGGCGCTGAGCTTCTGCCAGTCCTTGGGGTAAAAGATCGATTCGAGGCGCATCGTCGGCGACAGCTCGAGGACCGCGTCGCTGTCGTCATATCGCTGGCCTGGGCCGAGGTTGTAGCCGTCAGCGCTTGCCACGTAGGCGTTCCCGTGAGGGTCGACAACCGGAGAGCTGCCGCCCATCCACACCGCCCCCCGATCACGGCCGCTGCCGATCTGGAAGTAGTGCAGTGGCCCTCCCTTCTCGGGGATCGAGACCACGTAGCCGTGGGCAGGACCGTTGGGTCCGGGACAGTCGCCTGTGTTCTGACCGTAGGCGATGACCACGAAACCGTGATCGAGTGCCAGGCCTGGCCGCTGAAGCTGCGCGAGCTGGTCCTCGCCGGCATTCGGCATCGCCTTCTCGTCCAGCTCGACCTTGCCGGTGAACAGGTCGAGACCAAATAGACGGTGCGACGCTTCCACACCACCAGAGGCAGACGGGCCGCTTATCAGAGTGTCTGCGTCGACGAAGACCTCGTGGCGCTTGGAGTCGATCACAGGAGTGCCCGTGACGCCGACCTCGGGCGAGATGTCGCCGCAAGGCAGGTCACCGGATGGCACCGGTTTCGCAAGGTGGCGTGACCACAGGACGCGTCCGCTGCGTGCCGCCATCGCATAGACGGTGTCGTTCTCGGTCGCTGCCACGACGCGGCCGTCCGCGACGAGCGGCTCGCCGTACAGTTGCCCGTCGAGGTTCGGCGAGGTCCAGGCCGGCCGCGACGGCCGTAGCTTGGTCCGGGCCGCGTGGACTCCGGTCGCCTCCGCATCCCCGTGGTAGGTGGTCCAGTCAGAGCCGAAATCTGAGGCCCGCGGCACGGGTCTCGATCTCGCCACTGCAGCGCTCGCGCTTCGACGGTTTGACGTCGCGGAGCTGGTCCCAGAAGAACCACAGCCGAAGCAGCAGAGCGACGCAATCGTCACGGCCGCGCCCACAGCGTGGAGTGCGCTGAGACGCCTCCCGACTCCGCGCCCCACAGCGGCTAGCCGAGCCGCCGTACTCACCGCCCAACCCGAGTAACTACCACCGTTCGCTGAGTGTACCGGGCGCAGCTTCCGCTCTCACGACCCAGAGCCGGTCACGCCGGCACCGTGGCGTTGGCTGCTCGCCGGTCGCCGCTAACCGGGGCGACCGGCGGCAGTCAGGTGCATCGTGGCATCAGACACGCCAGCGCCATCGGGCTCGGCATCGGAGCGAGGTGCGCGCCCATGTCTGGTGTGGTCAGTCGGGTGCTTGCTGGCGGCCGGGGAGGAGCGGAAAGGAGCGGTTGGGCCGGGTCGGGATGATGTAGTTGGCGCGTTTCACGACGAAGATGAATTCGTTGATGCCGTTGTTGACGGTGTCGGTGATGCTTGGGTTCTGGAGCTGGGCCGACGGGGCGTTCATGGCGTTGCGGGTGGTGATGAAGTCCTCGATCGTCCGCTGGATCGAGACGAAGTGAAGCCCGGCTTGTCCGCCGTCGGTCGTGTTGAAGTCGCGCCGGAGGATGAGCGGCTTGTTGTTGCGCCGGGCGCGGGCGGAGGTTTGCGCGTGTCCGATGACTCCGTAGTGGTTGATGGCCTGGTTCAGGAGGTTGGGGTTGCCGCTCGCGTCGGTGGTGAAGTGGGCCGCCTGCTCGGGGGTGACCTGGGGGGCGTACATGCGGGCGACCCGTTCGCGGTCGTTGAGGTTCTGGTACCAGGTGTCCAGGCTGAGGCGCATGTAGCTGACTTGCATCGTCGTGCCGCCTGCGAATGGGCCGCGCTGGATGGTGACGTCGTCCTCGCTGGCCTGGTTGCGACTCAGGCTGGATTTAAACCCCATGAACAAGGGGGCGCTCTTCTGGACGGGATTCCCGGGTGGTATGCCGCCGACGTCCTGTCGTTGGGCGGGGAGTCCGGCGCCGGTGAATCCTGTTCTAGTCTCGTGCCAGCGCAGCGCACTCGAGATGTCGAGCGGGCCGTCCGCTCCTCGTAGCGGACTGGTGTTGAGCAGCGCGGCCTCGATCGCTGCCAGGCGCCGCTCGTCGTCAGAGGCGAGGTGGATGCACAGATCGTATTTGTCGATTGCGGGTGATTCGAAATCCGACAACCCGGTGGCGTGCGGGATCGGCGAGCGCACGCGCAACGAGCGTTCGAAGTACTCCGGCCCCCACGCCACGGTGAACAGCAACCCCGATGGCCCCCACTGGTAGGTGCGCTCGAGCGTCCGGAGCGCGGCCTCCAGCACTCGAGCGTGGGCCGGGCTTGGGTTGCCCTCGATGTCGAAGAACAACAATCGATCGAACCGGGGCGACACCGGGTTGCCGTCCGAATCACGAGCAAGTGTTCCCGTCCAGGCATGCTGCCGGGCAGGGAGGTCGGGAGGCTGACCACCGAGCGCAACCGCCGGGATGGGCTTGCCGCGGCTTGTGAGCGCACGGTCCAGCCCAACTCCGGCCGCCGCGCCGCCGGCGGCGATGGCTGTAGCGCCGAGGAGGAAGCGCCGCCGGTTCAGCATGGCGACGCCTCCTGCCGGGGTGAGAACGCGCTCATGACGGCGGTGCCCAGTGGAACGTGAGGTTCACCCGGTGGGGATGGAGCCACACGTTCTGATACTCGACGTGCCGGGCGGAGACCGGCGGGCTGACGAGCAGGCTTAGCTGATAGGTGCCGGCTCCCGGAACGCTCACGTCGTTTCCGTAGTGAGGCCCCATGTATCGCGAGATCATCGGCCACTGCCGAGCGTCGTAATAGATCTTGCTCTTCTGGCTGATCGTGGCCCACACTGTCGCGTACGGGATCGCGACGCCGGTCTCGGCGTCGCTGAGCATCACCATCAGGTGAAAGCTCGCTTTCGGTCCGGCCTTGACCATCTGCTCGCTGGTTCCGTTGTAGATCACGAATGGCAACGGGGTTGTCGCCTCCGCGCTGATCTTCATCCCCTGCCATCTGGCCGAGCCGAGCAGTTGGGTGGGTACGGCCCTGACCCCGTCCACCGCGACGCTGCCGGCGGAAGTGGTCGAGCCCATGTTCATTCCGGCCATGCCGCTCGAACCGCTCGAGGTTGTCGACGTCGCTGTCGAGGGGACCGTCAGGTTCTTCTCGGCACTGGCGCAACCCGCAAGCAGGATCGCGCCCGCGGCGAGCGGCGCGGCGCGCCGTGCCGCGCAGGCAAAGCTATGACGTCCAAACATCGTGGCGCCTCCTTGAGATCGTCAGTTTCCGGCGACCCGGGCTGCACCCCGGCTGGCAGGCCCGGATCGTCTCCGTCATCCGTCGTTTCGTCGGCCGGTGCCGGGATCAGCCCGTCACCGCGATCTCGCGAGCATGCGGACTTGCGCGCGCCGCGCTGGAAGCCCGTTGTCCGTGCGGGACAAGCGCGTAAATCGCGTACGAGAACAGCACGAACAGCGGCCCGGCGTTGGGGTCTGTGGCGCCGCCCTGGAAGATCCCGCCCAGCCCCTGCCCGAGAATCCAGTAGGCGAGGTTCAGCGCGACTGCCAGCGCCAGGAACGGCCTAGGGTGCCAGTTGAGAGCGACCGAGAACCCGATTGCGATCGAACTCACCGCGAGGATGATCGCGATCGGCAACCCGTTGCCCTTGGATCCGTGGGCCGCCCACAGCTGGACCGTGCTCAACCAGCTCATGCCCGAAGGCGCGGCGTTGATCGCGTTGCTGATCGCGTTTGCGCCGCTGCTGGGGGCTTCGAGCCACAGCCAGCCCATCAGCAGCCACACCGCACCCCACGCAATCCGTGCGCCCTGCACGCCCAGCAGGCCCCCAGGTCGCCCGTTAGGCCATGCGACCGCGCCGATAATCGCGTACAGGATCACCGCTCCGGGGGCTCCGGTGAGCGGACTGGCCATCGTCATGAACAGCATTCCGAACGCTTCACCGAACCACCACACGACCACCGCCCACACAAACGACAGAAGCAGTGCGGGCTTGACCGTCGGGCGGTAAAGCAAACCGAGACCGATCCCGACCTGCGTCAACGCGAACAGCGTGTTGTAGATCGGGAGGTTGTGATGGGCGAGATGCGCGCCCCAGGTGATGCTGTCCGCCAGCCAGCCCGGCTGACCAGCTGTCATCCCGGTCAGCATCTGGATGAAGCCCTTCGAATACATGAACGACTGAAACTGCAGGGCGCCGTCGAGCAACCAGATCAGCCCCAGCACGGTTTGGACCGTGCGACGGCTGTCCGACGCGAAGTACGCGCGCACCGCAGACATCGTGGACCCGCGCGAGGAACCGGCTTCGGTGCCCACGCGCAGGTCAGCGGCTCCAGAACTCATGAACCACTGACTCCTTATCGGTAGTAGGGACCCTCACCCGAGTACGACCGAGCTGCAGGCGCCATGGGCGCCCGCCGACACGGTGGTGCGACGGGAGAGGCAGAATCCGCCGCGGGCTCGCGGCGAGCGAGCACCGCGCTCTCAGCGGAGCGTCGGCGGACCCCTACTTGACCAGCCGTGGACCAGCGGTGCGGGACACACCACCACCGCATCGCGGGGACGCGCCGCGCGCATCGCCGGACGGATAACAGCGAGACCCGTCCGCGCTCGACGGCGGGCGACCTCTCGCACGAGCCACCGAGCCCCGTGCAACAACGTCGCCAGCACCAATCCGATGCACAGCGCCGCGGGGATCGACCAGCCGCCGCCGTAGCCGAAGATGCCGGTCCATCCGGCAGGGTGCCCGGTGGCGAACATTCCCTCGAGGAGCTCCTGGCACGCGAATATCGCGAGAAGCGCCACCGTACACACTAACCACAGAGCCGTCAGCGACAGCGTGAAACGGGCCGGAGAGGTGTGGCCTGCGAAGGCTCGTCCAAGCGCCCGCAACAAGCCGCCGACAGCCAGCGCCACGAGCACGATCAGCCAGGGCACGACCGAGTGCAGGTACGAGTGCCCCGTTCGTTGCAGCTCAATTGCCGCGCTTGGCCCGAACGCGAGCCAATATCGCAGCTGGTGCACCGCGAAGGCCGCGGGCGGGAGCAGCGCGACGTACGCAGTCCCGGCGATTCGAGAACGAAAGTCCGCGCGGACGTCGGTCCTCTCGGGTGTTTGGTGACGCGTCATTGGCTCACCCGCGCAGAAACACTTTTGGAAACTGCTCGCCGTCGCTCATCCCGAAAGCGCATAGCTGCTTATGTCCTGATCTAGCGTGCCTTGCGAATCGTATTGGCCGGTGTGCACAAAGGCGACCTTGCCCGCTGGGCTGATGAAGATGGTGGTCGGGAGGCCCTGGATCGGCGCTAACGATGAGAGATCGGGTGTCGTCGTTTCATAGCTGGGATAGCTGACCGGATGGGCCGCTAGGAACGTGCGGGCATCCCCGGCCGAGTCATCGGTGTCGGCGCCAAGGAACGCGACCCGCCGGCCGTAGCGCGCGGACGCTGCGGCGAACAGGCTGAACTCCGATCGGCACGGTCCGCACCACGACGCCCAGGCATTCATCACGATCGGATAGCCGCGCAGCGCGCGAATACGCTCGGCAAGGGCGGATTGGTTTCCAAGCAGCTGGTCAGCCTGCTGGTGAAGCGAGGCGAGAAGCGGTGGCGACCCAGCGAGCGCGTGACTTACGGCGGCGGCGCCGGAGGGCGCGGAGACCCGCGCAAGCGCCGCCTTGACGTAGCGGATGAGAACGTCGGTGCTTGGCCAGCCGGCCGTCGACACCTCGCGGTAGTAGAGGATCTGACCTGTTGACGAAGTGAGCACGAACCAGGGGAGACCCAGAACCTCGTACCCATCGGCGAGCTTCCCGCTCCGATCCAGCGCAACGGGGTATGACAACGGCCGCGCCAGGCGCGCCAGGAAGTCGGTCGGCGTCTTCAGGCTTGGCTCGACACTCTCCTCGTCCACCGCTGTCAGCTGGGGCAGCCCGGTTCGGGCGGCGACCTGCTGGTAGCGGTTGAGGGAGTCGAGCTCGCCGGAAAGACCACTGGTCTCTTGATCCCAGGTCGCGAAGAACACGAACAGCCTCCCCGACTTGCCCGGCCCGACCTTAACGGTCCCACCTCCGGCGCGGGGGAGGGTGTCCGGCTCTGTTGGTGGTGTCGGCTGGATCCGCGCGTAGGACAGCTCTGCATGCACGGTCGGCTTGTTCGGAAGGAGCGCCGCGGCGCTCTGTGCCAGAAGCTGCCCGAGTTGAGGCACGGCGGTGTATGACATCTGGGTCATGTACAGCCGCGACAACCGGCCCTCCGGCGAAATGACGAACAGTGCCGGCGTGTGGGTGATCTCCCCGGCCTCGATCGCCGCCTCGATCCCATAGCTCTTCCAGACCTTCCTCAGCTGCGCAAGGGAGCCAGTCAGAAACCGCCACGAGTGGAGCATCCCGTGGACCTCCGAGTACGACCACACGTCCTCGAGCGAGGCTGCTGCCGGATTGGCATCCACCCCGAGCAGCTCCACTGCGGAGGCAAACTTGCCCAACATCGCCTTGGCGTCCAGCATCGCTGTAGTCGTCAGCGGGCACACTGTGGTGCACTCTGAATCGTTGAAAGCGAGGATCACGACCTTCCCGCGGTACGAGTGCAGCGTGACCTGCTGACCGAATTGGTCAGACAGCGTGAAATCGGGAGCCGCGCCCGACACCGGAGTGCCCGGGTCGAGGTACGGATTTGCAGCCAGCGCATCCGCCTGGGACTGGGCCGGCGCATTCGACCGCACCACGATCACACCGACCACGACGACCGCGAACAGCAACACAGCGCCGCCCGGAATCGCCAGACGGGCGGTCGACGGCGACGGCAACCGCAAACCGAAATGGACCGAGAAGCGTGGGCGCGGCCAGCCCCGCCGGCGAGCCAGCCAACGGATGGCGAAAGCGACACCTGCGATGGCAATCAGCCCGAGCGCGACGATCCCCAGCACGTCATCGGCGCTACTACGCGGCGCCTGCGATTCCCCGGCAGGCGCGGATGCTGTGGCCGGCGCGGCCGAACCGGCGACCGCGGCCGCGCTGGAGGGAAGCTTCACACCGCTGGCTCCAGCGAGCTTGGCGACTGCGGCCTCGGAGGCGGTGAAGAGCCCGGTCGCGCCCCACCCGATCGAAATCCCGGCCAACGTCCGGTACGCCGCCGCTGATGGGTGGCCCGGCCAGTTGAACCCGAACCCGTTCGGCATCACCACGAGCAGCCGCTGCTTGTAGGCAAGGGACAGCTCGTACCCCAGGAAGCGCGCATACGTCCGCGGCTCGCGCCACAACTCCGTGACCGCACCCAGATCCTGCGCGCCACCGATGATCGCGACGCGGATCGGGAACCCCCGACCCGAGGCTTGCTTCAACAACGCCCCCAGCTGGACCTGCTCCTGAACCGACAGCCCGACTTCGGACCCCGCGAACAGGTTCTGGTACACGAGCACATCGCTGCCCGGATCCCCGTCCGCACGTGCCGTCGAAACCGGCACCGCCACCAGCAAGACGATCAGCAGCGCCGCGACCACTGTTCGGCGGCCGAACGCACCCGGAATTTTCGCGCAGGGCCGCCCGCACCGTCCACCGGCCGATAGATCGACGGAGATGTCAAGCGCGCAAGACAACTGCCGCAATGCAAGATACGGCACGTCCGGGGCGTTCGCAGCGACACAACCGAACCGAGACGTGGCGCCTTCGAGTCATCCGGGCAGTAGTAGGCCAGGTCGCCACGGCGGACGGGGTGGGTGTCGTCATGAGTGTTGTCACGGTTGCGTCCCCGTGCTCGCGGGTTGGTCGGTCGCGAGCGCACCGAACGCCCTAGCCGCGGGGGAGAGCGGTCCTTGGCGATGTATGAGGCCGACCATGCGAGTGATGGGAGGCCGAGCGCTGCGGACGATGGCGCCGCGACGTCGTGCTTCGGCGGCGAGGGGCGCCGGGAGCAGGGCGGCGCCGGCTCCCGCCAAGACGAGCGGGACGATCGCCTCACGTGCGGCGGTCTGCACGGCGATTTGCGGTGTGACACCGACCGCGGCGAGGGCCTGGTCGAGCAGCATCCGTGTGGAGGTCCCGGGCGGGCTGACGACGAGCGGAATGCGGGCAAGTTCGCTGGCGCCCAGTGGGCGCTCGTCGGCGGGAGTGTCTGGGGGAAGAACGAACTGCAGCTCCTGCTTGCCAAGCGGTCGGGCGATCAGCTCATCGCGCGACAACGGCAGGTGTGCTGCGCCCAGCTCGGAGGTGCCCTCACGGACCTGTGCGCTCACCTGGTCGGCGCTTTCGGATTCGAGCACGCGGACCTCGACGCCCGGGTGCAGGGCACGGAAGCGACCGATCATCCCGGCCATCGGGTCTACCGCGAGAGTCGCAAGCGCGGCGAGCTCGAGCGTGCCCGTCGTCAGCTCGAGCACGCCACTGATCGCGTAGCGGGCTTCGTCGATCGCCCGCTGGATCCGCCGGGCAGGGCCGATCAGCGCCTCGCCTGCGGTAGATAACCGAAGCCCGCGACCAACGCGGTGAAACAGCTGCACGCCGAGTTCTGACTCGAGCGCACGTAGCGCCTGAGAGAGGGAGGGTTGAGCGACTCGAAGCCGCACAGCGGCGCGGGTGACGCTGCCTTCATCCACCACGGCGAGGAAGTAGCGGAGGCGGCGCTCATCCATAGGCGATTACAGTCAATCATATCCAATATTGGTCTTTGAACTATGAAAGTTCACGCGCTGGAATGGAGCGGTGGAGCGCTTGCTCGACCATCGGCGGCGGGAAGGTTCCCTCTGGCGACGGTTATTGAGGGAACCGCGCCGCCCCGCGGTGATCCGCGCGAGCCCTCAGGCCCACTGGTTCGTGGTCGGAACCGTCTGCATTGGCGCGTTCATGGGCCAGCTCGATGCCAGCATCGTGACGCTGGCACTGCCGCGGCTGGCGCGGGGACTACACGCGAGCGTCGGGGCGGTCGAGTGGGTCGCGCTCGCCTACCTGCTGGTGCTCGTGGCGACGGTTCCGACGGTCGGCCGCGTCGCCGACGCGATCGGGCGCAAGCTGCTTTACGTCTACGGCTTCGGCGTGTTTACCGTGGGCTCGCTGCTTTGCGGCGCGGCGCCGACGCTGGCGGTGTTGATCGCCGCCCGGGTGGTACAGGCGGTCGGGGCCGCGATGCTTCAGGCCAACAGCGTCGCACTGATCACGGAGGCGATGCCGCCCCGGTTGCTCGGGCGCGGGATCGGGGTGCAAGGCACCGCACAGGCGCTCGGGCTGGCACTCGGCCCCGCGGTCGGCGGGGTGCTGCTCGCCGTCGGGGGGTGGCGGCTGATCTTTCTCGTCAACCTTCCTGCAGGGGCGATCGGACTCGTGCTCGGCTGGTTCTTGTTGCCGCGGAGCCGCTCGCGGCGCCCAGTGGGCCGAGGCGATCGCCTCGGAGCCGTGCTGCTCGCGCTTGCCGCTGCCGGGCCGCTGTTGTACCTGTCGCTGGCGGGCCACGTCGGCTATGCCAGCCCGCCGTTGCTAGGCGTGCTCGTCGCCGGTCTAGCAGCCGCGATTGGGTTCGTGTGCCGCGAGCGGCGTGTGCACGAACCGCTGATCGATCTGTCGATCTTCCGGCGCCGCCCGTTATCGATTGGGCTCGCAAGCGGGCTCGTGTCCAACCTCGTGCTATTCGGGACCCTCGTCGTCGTGCCCTATTACCTGTCGGCCGAACACGAACACCCGGCGCTTGTCGGGCTACAACTCGCCGTCCTGCCCGTCGCGCTCGGAATCGCAGCGCCGCGCGCTGGGTCGCTCCTTGACCGGGTCGGCGCGCGTCCGCTCACCGGCGGCGGGTTGCTCGTGACCGGCGTCGGGTTGGTCGAGATTGCACTCAAGCACGACACGACTGGCCTGCTGATCGGGCTGGCGGTCGCGGGCTTCGGGCTCGGCGCGTTCATGCCGGCCAATAACGCCACGATCATGTCCGCGTCGCCCAAGGGCCACACGGGAGTGGTAAGCGGCGTGCTCAACATGACCCGTGGGTTCGGCACTGCGCTCGGCGTCGCCCTCGTCAGCGCGATCTACATCGCTGCCTCGGGTGCGGCCGGCGCAGCCCCATCGCCCGAGTCCGCTGCGATCGGCCTCAGCGTCGCGGCTGCCGCACTCGGCTCCATCGCGGTAGCCGCTGCAGTAGCGCTGCTTCTTGGGCCCGAGACCGCGGGCCGGGGATCGGGCGGGGCTCCACACCACCTCCTCCGCCGACTTGGCTCGGACGCATCATGCGGTAGAACTCCGAATCCCACCGACGCCAGCGCTGTGCCGTCGGGCGCGGCCGAGCCTTGCTCCTCACGTTGGCGCCGCCTCGATGCCGGCGAGCAGCAGGTCGAGCGCGCGGCCGACGGTGTCGCGCCGATAGCCGCTCGCGTCAAGCGCGCCGTGCAACATCAGCCCATCCGCGAGCGCGACCATGGTCGAGGCCAGCGCGTTCGCCACGCTCTCGGTGAGCTCGCCGGACACCACAGCCTCCTCCACCCACCCCTGGACTAGGTCTCGGCGCCGCTGCACGACCTCCGCGAGACGGGTACGCACACTCTCCTGTGAGGCATGCGCCCACAGGTCGGCGTGAATCTGGAGTCGGGCCGGGTTCTCGCCATGTCCGGTCATCAGCATTGCAAAGGCCCGGACACGCGCCGCGCCGGAGGGGCGCGTCGATGCGATCCGAGCGAACTCCCGGTCAAGCGCAGACGCGTCATCATCGAGGAGAGCCAGCAGCAAGTGCTGCTTATGCTCGAAGTATTCATAGAACGTCCCCTTACTCATTGCGGCCTCGCCACACACATCGTCGACCCTGAGGTCGTGAAATCCGCGCGTTGCGACGCATCGCCATGCCGCGTCGATCAAGAGCTGGCGACGCTGTGTCCGGATTTCAGGGCAAAGCTTGGGCATCCCAGCCCAAACCCCTCCGTACGTATTTCACCCGCGTCGTCAGCGGACGTAGGGGCGCCGACAAAGCTGCGGCTCCGTTCCGGATCCGCGAGCCGTTGGGCGAATTGATGGCCGTGGCGCGGACTCGCTCGCATGAAATTCGCGGCCACGGCGGGGCTTGGTCCTGGTCGCCGCGACGAATCGCCCACGCCCTCGAGCTCGAGCGACGCCGCTGCCGGTGCGAGTCACACTTCCCGCTCATTCAGCGCGGAGGCGGGTCGAGTCATCGAGAGTCTGTGTGTTGTGTGTTGACCAACGCGACATCGGGACGCGATCGCCAATCCCTAGCCCCAAGGCCCAGCGGTCACCGCCGCAGTCCGTAGAAGCCCAGCGGTAGCTCGGCTATTTCGCCTTCAGCGACAGCGTGTTCGAGGGCGCGCTCGAATGAGGACTCGTGCCAGTGAAATGCACCGGCCTCGCGGCGGAGAGCATCCTTGCTCAGTACTCCGAATGGACTCAAGGCGTTAACCAACCGTTGAACCTCGGCTTTCATCACGGCGTTCTCATGATCCCTGCGCGTCGCCGGCGACGAGTGCCTTCCTGTGCCCTCGGCTCGCATATGTTGCTCGCTGGGGCCGGTGCCGCCCGTCGCTGTCTTGCGTTTCATCACTGCGAGGTTTCCCGATCCGGTCTGCGTGTCACCACGCCGCGGTGCCTCCGGACCGAAATCGTTCGAAAACAAACACAAATTGCTGTCGTGGCGGATAGTTCGTCAGCAGCCGGACGCCGCTCCTTGACTCAAGAACAGGGGACAGTGCACAATCGCGGACGGGCATCGGGTGGGGACGTGACCTTGTGAGCATCCAATCGAGCGATCCGGCGGCGCGGCCGCTTAGTGAGACCGCCGCTTTCGGGCGGCGGGCAAGAAGGCGCGACGACGCGGTCATCCAGGCGGAGCTGAGACGGCTGGCCCAGCTCGCGGGAGCGACGTTCAGCGATTCGGTGGGTGGGGTCGATCCAGAAGACGGTCCGTCCCCGATCCGGCCGCCTCGGGACGAGAAGGAGCCAGCCAATCGGAGCGGATGAACGCTTCCGCGGCTCGCCAGGTCAGGAATAGCGGTGTGAGACCGGTCGGGTCACGCGATGCTTTCCGGTGCGGCACCATCCGGCTCCTCGGACGACGCAGGCGTGAGAACGATCACCTGATCGTCGAGATCGAGGCGCATGTCGGTGCGCGGAGCGACCATGCGTCCGTGGTGACTGATGGCGACCGGAACTGACCCGACAGGGAGTTCGAGTTCCTTGACGCGCTGTCCGAGCGCCGGCGAATCGGGAGTGATCTTCGCGGCCACGATCCGATAGCCCTGGAGAGGGGTGGTCGGCGCATGGACACGTGCTTCGGGGTGGTCGACCGCGAACTCAGCAGCCAGCGCCCCTCGCTCGATCTCGGGCGTCGAGGCAGCCACGCGGTCGCCCAGCGCTTGCAGCAGGTCGCGGCGGGTGATCCAGCCGCGCAGCTGCCGACCGTCGTGCGAAAGCACCGGCAGCCCGTCGCGCCCGAACAGCACAAGTTGTCGCAGCGCCTGCTCGAGGTCTTCGTCGGGAAACAGCGCCTGGGGCTGGTCGACGGCGACAACGGGGCCGATCAGCCGTTCGAGGGCCTCCGGATTTGGCACCGGATGCCGTGACTTTCCATTGGACGACGTCTGGAGTCTGACCGAGCCCTCCGGGGTCGCGAACGGCTGCATGACCTCCGCCACGGTGATCGTCTGGAGCATGTCCGGGGCCTTCGGCCGCTCGATGTCGATTCCCCGGCGCAGCAGTTTGGTCGTGTAAATGCTGCCGTAGGTCAGGCGCTTGGAGAGGGCCGCGGCGATCCCGGTGGCGAGCATCACCGGCAAGGTAAGGGTGAAGTTGCCGGTCATCTCGACGACGCTCGCGATCGACGTAAGCGGGGCCTGCGCGGCCGCTCCGAACACGCCGCCCATCCCCACGACCGCATACACCGCCGGCGGCCCGATCGACGACCCGAACACGCGATTGGCGGCGATGCCGAACGCCATCCCCGCCATCGCGCCGGTGAAGAGCGATGGCGCGAACACGCCGCCGGATCCGCCGATCGAGAGGGTCAGGCTGGCCGCGAGCATCTTGCCGAGCATCAGAATCACGATCAGCCACAGCACCACATGGCCGGCGACCACTTTGTTCATCACGGGGTAACCGACCCCGTACATCTGGGGAAGCACGAGCAGGAGTGCGCCAAGGGCCACCCCGCCGACGGCGGGGCGCAGCCATTCGGGCCGACCGCTCCACAGGCGATCGACCGCGTCCTCGAGCCAATACAGCGCTGTCTTGAATCCCACCCCGATGAATCCTGCGGCGAGGCCGAGGACGGCGATCAACAGATAGCTGAGGTCGTTGCCGACGACGAGACCGTGAGGCATCCCGGTGAAGAACGGCGCGGAACCGAGGAACGCGCGGCTGACAAGGTCGCCTGTGACCGACGCGAGAATTGTCGCGAACATGGCGTCGAGTGAGAACTCGCGGAGAACGATCTCGAAGCCAAAGAAGAGACCCGTGATCGGCGCGTTGAATGTCGCCGCGATCCCTCCTGCTGCGCCGCAGGCCACGAGGATTCGCAGCCGTGTCTCTGACATCCGGACCACCTGGCCGAGCGTGGAGGCGAACGCGGACCCGATCTGCACGATCGGCCCCTCGCGGCCGACGGATCCGCCCGCGCCGATGCACACGGCCGAGGCGAGCGCCTTGACGATCGTGACCGGGGGGCGAATGCGGCCCCCGTTCTCGGCCACCGCGAGCATCACCTCGGGGACGCCGTGGCCGCGGGCCTCACGCGCGAAGCGCTGGATCAATGGGCCGTAAACCAGCCCTCCCACCACGGGAATCACGAGCAGGAAACCGAGCCCAAGCCACGGCAGGTGACTGCTGGCGATGTACCCCTGCTGGCCGAACTGCTTATGGCCCGTGGCCAACCAGGTGAAGCTGAAAATCAGCCATCGGAAGACGACCGCGCCGAGGCCTGCGCCCGCGCCGACAAGAAGGGCCATCACGATGAGTCCCAGCCTCGAGCCGGCCAGCCAGGACGACACGGCCCGAATTGTCCCGTCATCTCCGGTCGGGCCTGGCACGGCGGCTACGGTGTCGACCGGGAGTATCGCCGAGCCGTCGGCTCCCTCGCTCTCATCCTGCTCGTGCGGAGCGGCGCCGCCATCCGCGCGGTCGGTCATGTGATGTTCCCGTCGGTGGCGTCGGCGTGCTCACATGGCCGCGGGGAGTTGATAGCGCTGGAGTGTGAGTTCACGGCGAATAGAGGAAGACGGCGATGGCGTTAGCGGGCCCGTCACCGACGGCGTGTTGCTCGCTGACCGGCGAGGAAAGCAACGAGGTTCTTCCCAGAAGGTTAGGCACGCGAATCCGACGGAAAGAGTCACACGCGTAAAACCGTTCGATTGCTGACAGGAACCGAGTTCGGGCTCGAAGGTGGTACACCTCGATGCTTATCCGCGTGTGCGCCGACGGATGACACCGTCACAGGTTGTCGGCCCTAAGCGTGGGTAAGGCATGGTCATGACTGCCCCGATCCGCATCGTTCTTCGGCCGATCGGGTCGCCGCTCACGATCGGCATGTCCGGCCTGGCGATCGCATCCCTGGTCGAGAGCGGCCTGGATCTGGGGGTGGGTCCCCACGAGCCAGAGCGGCCAGGTTGGCGTGGTTCTGCTCGCGGTGCCGTTCGTGCTGCAGCTCCCGGCGTCGATCTTCTCCTACCGGGCGCGAGGCGGTTCCGCAGGCGCCTAGTCGCGGGCGGGTGGGTCGCGCTCGATCGCGTTCAGCCACATGTCCCGCTTGACCGCATACTCAGCCGGGAGTTCATGGCCGAGGTCACCCACCGTCTTCACCCAGTGCACGGCTCTCCGGTAGTCCCCTCGCGCGGCCGCGCTATCGGCCCAGCGCAGCGTCCGGGCGATGATGGCCGCGTGATTGGCCTCGAACGCGGCCACCCGCTCAGGCTCGCCGCGGCTCATGTTCGTCCTCTGTTTTCCATGAACCTAACATCGGTTTCATAGCGCACGCGTCGCGTGGATCAAGCATTTTGGTCATTCTCCCGACCGTTTTGTCGGGTGATGTGGATCACGCGCGGGGCGCGCCGGCGGGAGTTACCGGCGCGCCCGCCCCCTTCAGCGTGGCGGGATCAATGCCACACCCAGCGCGCGAGATGGATCACGAACGAGAGCGTCTGCCCGGTGCTTCCCGTTGCCGTAACCGTGACTGGCAGCAGGTGGAACGTGCCGTTTGAGCCCAGCAGCTGCTGGCCCGTGGAGCTCAGCACCATGTTCTGAAAGCCCCCGCTGTCGGCCGGGATCGAATAGTCACGCTGGGCGATGACCGTCCCGTTGTGGCTCATCGTGAGGTGGCCCGCGCACGTGCTCGTACCATGGAAGCAGCCCAACTCGACGCCGACCACGTGGCCCGGCGAGACGAATCCTTCATGCCCGAGGACCACAGCTTCGCTCGATGTGGTCACGAGCGTTTGGTCCGCCCCATAGGAGGTTCCGCCAGCGTTCTGCGCAACCAGTTGGTAGTGATACGTCGTGTTGGCAGTGAGCCCATATATCGTGGCGTGAACGCCAACCGGGCTGGTGCCAGCGCCCGCATCGGACGGACTGCTCTGCAGACCATAGGCGGTGGTGGTTCCGTAGCGGAAGTAATAGGTTGTGGCCTGCCCCTCGGGATTCACCGAGCCGGTGACCCCGGCCGACGAATGGGAGATCCTGGCTGCTGAGCCAGTCGTCGCAGCGGGGGGCGTGGTCGTGGTGAACGTCTCGTCTGCCCCGTCGGTCGTGCCGACGCCGCTTACCGCGACGAGGCGGTAGTGGTACTTCGTGCTCGACGCCAGCCCGGTCAGGTTGGCCGAGACGCCCACGTTAGCGGTGCCAGAGCCCGCGTCCGTCGACGGCGTGGTCGAGCCGTAGCTCGTGCTGCTCCCGTACTGGAAGTAATAGGAAGTCGCGGTCCCGTTCGGGTTCACGGTTCCGGCGACGGTCGCGCTCGCCTGGGCGACGTTCGTTGCAGCGCCCGTGGTAGACGCTGGTGGAGCTCCTGCGGCAGAGGCCACGGCGGCTGAGCCTCCTGCCGGGATAGCTATGGCGATCGACGCGCCTGCGACGCCCAGCGCCGCAATCACCACCCGCAATCTGGTCAATGTGTCTCCTTCGGTCGGTGAACGCTCCCCTAACCACCGACGTGAGCAAGAGTTCTTCCGCGGGCCGCGAGCTCGTTAGATCTATGACATTTAAGGTTCGGCCGTCAGACACCTAAAGGCTGTCGCGGCTTGTGATCGAAACGGTAAGGATCCATACAACGCGTCTTTGTGGTGACCACTCGACTGTCATCCCGTCGCCGTCTATCGCTACGAGAGCCAGGGGTCCAGGCTCGGGCTTGACGGCGGACATCATTCCGCGTCGTGCTGGCATTGCGAATCTCGGTGGGGCGCCGGCCGCAATCCGATGAGCGGTAGTTCGGCGGCGAGTCGCTGCCGCGCGCCATCAGTGCCGTCGTAGCGCCAACCGACCAGCCAGCTCAGTGCGGCACGGATCAAAGGGGCGAGCCAGCGGTTACGCCACTCGTAGGCCGCGAGTACCGCCTTGGCTTCAGTAATCGGAAGCTCCCGATGAACCGGGACGAAATGCGTTCGGGCGACCGCCACCTCGACGGCTTCGTGGACTTGAAGGTTGCGGTACCACTGAGCAGAGCGGCCGAGCCCGGCAACGACAATGAACTCGTCGTCGGCCCGGTTGGTTCCGACCACCTCAAGCACCGTCTGGTAGGTCCGTCCGGTCCGGCGTCCGACGTGCGTAAGTCGCAGAAATCTGTGGCCGAGCAGCCAGCCGAGATCGCAGTCGTACAGATGGCCGGGAGCCCGAAGCAGCCGCCTGAGCATCGGTCCGGGTGTTCGTCTCCTCACGTGGATTGTGATCCGTAGTGGTCAGGCAGGACGGACTGGTGCCGGGGTGCCATCCAGCATCGCCGCCCCGAGCGATGACGCGTCCCTTAGCAGTAAATGCTCCGACTCTGTGGGCGAGCGCCGGAGCCTCGAGTCATATCGGGAGTGAGTTCGTAGCGCAACCGCTGCGGCGTTTTTGTGTTCGACCGGCAACAGATTCTTCAAAGCACGCCTCACCTAGCGGCTCAGTCGCCACTCGTCCTGCCGGGATCTTGGCTGCCGGCCCGGGCCGCCATCGGTCTCAGCGACGAATTCGTACTTCTCGGTCGACGCGCCACGGCGAGGCTTAGCAAGCGCCGAATCACCTCGCGCAGGCCGCAGCTGCTCCCAATCTTGTCAGGCGGCTGACCAAACTCGACCAGCAGCCGCGGGCGCTTCGTCCCGCGACGCGATCACAACGGTAACCTCGATCGCTACGACTACCCCAGCCTCCAGGCCCAGGCGCGCGGCGCCGAGCCCGACGCGAAGGACTCACTCGTCGCAGCTCTGCCGCCTGCTGGCGGAGGACGTGGACCTGGCCGAGGCGCTCTCACCGGCACGCCGGTCCGAGGCGATCCATCACTGTCTCGCGCCGGCGATGGTTCTTCCCCGCGGTCGTTGGGAGGGACAGCGAACGGATCTCACTCCCGACGGCATTGGATTGCTGGTGCTCCGCGGACTGCTTATTCGCCGCGTCAGCATCGAGGGTCGCTTCGGCGCGGAGCTTCTAGGTCAAGGTGACCTGCTCCGACCGTGGCAAGGGGAAGGCGCTCAGTCCACACTCTCGCGAACAACCGGCTGGCGCGTGCTGGAACAGGCGCGGATTGCGGTCTTGGACAAGTACGCTGCCGTCCGGCTGGCCCGCTATCCGGAGCTCACCGGCCGGCTGGTCGCGAAAGCGCTTGAGCGGTCGCGCAGCTTGGCGGCTGCAACAGCGATCGCCCAACACACACGGGTCGAGGTCCGCCTGCACATGCTGTTTTGGCATTTGGCGGACCGTTGGGGACGAGTTCGTCCAGGGGGCGTGGTCGTTCCGCTACGCCTTACGCATGCGATCCTCGCCGACCTAGTATCCGCCCGCCGGCCGACCGTCAGCAATGGGCTATCGGAGCTGGCCCGCCGGGGACTGGTAGAACGAGTCGGCAGAGAATGGCTTCTGCACGGCGATCCACCCGGCGAACTTCTGGAGTTTCAGTCGATCCGGGTAGCCACCGAAGACGAGCAGCCGAGACACCGCCGGTAACAGCCCCGCCGCGCAAAGACGCACGACTCGTTGGGCGTCTTGAAGACTTCGCTCATCCGGAGTTAGCGCGATTGCGTCAGCGCCGGTAGGCGCTCCGGACGCCGGGCGCGACTGCACCTGAGCACGCACCTCAGGCACCACCAGCCAATGGGACTCGCCGCCGTTCGTCCAGGCTCTCCCCGCGAGGCCTGAGCGTACATCGGCACCGAGCGAGGATCGAATCCGCGCGAGCGCGGCGGCTGTAAGGTTGCCGCACCCGGGCCGGTGGGCCCGCCTGCGGGAGGTTGCCACCACCGGTGGGTTCACGCGTTTTCCGCCGCGTTCCGCGAACCTGCGGAGCCCGAGTCGTTTGCGCCGGGGTGGGGGTGATGGTATGACTGCCGTGTTTGCGGGCGCGACCAGAGTGGTCGCGCCGCCTAGAGCCAGTGCAAAAAGGGGGGGATTCTGCTCGGGGGCCGTGATCTGGTTCGTGTTGTAGCTCTGGTGGTGCAGATCGCGGTCGTGCTCGCGCTGTGGGAATTGCTTTCGCATGGGTCGCAGGTTGGGATCGGGTTCCTGTACGTGCTCCCGGTTGGTTGTTGTGGCTGGTGGTATGGCACGAGGGCCGGGGTTGAGATGGCGGCCGGTTGCCTGGTCATCTATCTCATTTCGGCGGCTGCGGCGGACGTGTCGATGCTCGCGCTGAGCGCCGCCGTCCGGGGTGTCGTGTTCCTCGGCGCCGGCCTGGCCGCTGGACGGGCGCGTGATATCACCCTTCGTGGTCAAGACGCCGCGTCGGAGCTCGACGCGATGCGCCAGGCGCTCACGCCGGACAAACTGCCTGAGATCCCGGGGCTTGACGTGGCCGGAGTACTGCTGCCGGCCGAGCACGCCGTCGCGGGCGACTTCTATCTGCTGACCAACGGTCCGGGGGGTGGAGCATTGCCATCGTCGGGGACGTGGTGGGCCACGGCCCGCAAGCGGCCCAGATGGCCACTTTCACCCGGATCTCGCTGATCAGCATCATCTCCGGCACGCACGACCCCGCCGAGATCCTCAAGCTGGCCAACCGCGCGGTGCATGCTCGCACCCAGGGCACCGGCGAGTTCGTCACGGTCGTCTGCGTCGCCTACCACCCGAGCCAGGCGTCGGTGCGATGGGCCAGCGCCGGTCACCCCCTTCCGATCACCGTCCCTGGTGGGACGGTGCTGGAACCAACTCACTATGCGGCGCCACTGGGCTTTGACCTTGACCTGAACATCACCTCCCAACATGCCCCGCTCGCACAAGCCGACGCCATCCTGCTCTACAGCGACGGGCTGTACGAGGCAAGCGGTCAGGGTCAACGGTTCGGCCTGGCTCGAGTCATCGACGCCATCTCGGGCCCAACCGTGCCCCCTGCCGCCGAAATCATCGCGAACCTACGCGCGGGAGTGCTGCAGTTCGCTGACGGACCGCTCACGGACGACATCTGCATCGTGGTCATGCGCCGCAACCCAAGTCCGACGCCTGGCTGAGCGGGTTTCTTAGAACGGAATCAACCAGCAGGTGCGGTCTCTGCGCTATGACGAATTAGGCGGCCCTAATTAGGGTGCCCTAAGTTGTGATATGGTGACGCGCGCGAAGCCGGCACCGTCGCTTGAGGAGTGCGTGGTCAGCAGTCGGATGCTGAGACTTGAGAGATATCTGGGGCGAGCGGGAGAAGAGAACCGCGGCACACCGCGATCGGGGTTGTGCGACATTGGCTGTGCCGCGTCGGCTCGGAGTCGCTCCTTGCTGACGGTCGTCGCGGTGGTGGCTCTGGCCTGTCTGCTGGGATTTGCGGTTGGATGCGGGGCGCTGGCATCACGGGCGTCGGGTGCCACGCTCCGACCATGTTCGACGTACCCGAGGCCCGGCACGTTGGCGCCGCAGGCAAGCTCGGTCCCGAGGGCGATCCAAAGCAGGTACGGATTGTTTCGTCGGAGCCAACGAGCCGATGACCGGCTCGCGCTCGGGAAGTTGCGTGTGCGGTTATCGGCGTCGGGGATCGTGACGTCGGGGATTCGGTTGCTCGGTCGAGCCGGCGATCGCGGGTTGTTGTACGCGATCCCGGCCGAGCACTTTCTTCCATTTCGGATAGCGCCGGTGCGGTGCTTGTACGCGAGCCAGGTTCAGATCGAGCATGACCTGCTGCCATTACTGCGACGCGACTACGCACAGCGAGCGGTGTGTGTGGCTGAGGTCGGCGGTGATAATCGCGCGGCGACCCGGATCGAGACCTGTGCTCCTCTGCCCGCGCCCTCAGACGGGATGCTCCGTACCAAGGCTACGCCGCTCGTGGGGCTGGCCCCAGATGGGGTCGTCTCGGTCACCGCCCGCTTCCTGGCGGCTCCGGCCCGGACTGTGAGGGTCCATCACAACTTCTACGAGATCGTTGCTCGATCGCTGGCGGCCAAACCGTGCGGGGTCGAGTGGCTGGACGCGTCCGGGAATATCACGAGGTCGATAGCGGGGTGCGACTATCAAGGGGCTGAGCTTGGGCCGTTCGTCAACTATCACGTCGATGTGGGCCGTGACCTAGTCGCGGTTCGGGCGGACCTGCGGACGCTGGCGGGGGACATCGGCAGCGGGAATCTTGCCCAGGCTGAATCTGACTGGTTGACAGCCCATCTGGCGTGGCTCGACATCGGCCAGGATGACGGCGCCTATGGCGTCTTCGGCGAGCTCGGCGACGAGATCGATGGCACAGCCGCGGGTCTCGTCGGCGGAACTGCCAGCCCTCAGTTCACCGGCTTCCACAAGGTCGAGTTGGATCTCTGGACGGACAGGAGCCTGGCTGCAGCGGCCGCTGACACCGCGACCTTGCAGCAGCTCGTCAAGACGCTGATAGCGATCCCGCTCGGCACCGAGCTTGTGGGGAGTGGGGCCGGTCTCGCGAACTGGGTCCTGCGCCCGCACGAGATTCTCGAGGATGCCATGCGTGACACGCTCACGGGCAACGATGACTACGGCAGCGGGACCGGTCTCGCTTCTCTCACCGCCGACGTCTCGGCGGTAAGACAGCTCCTGGGCCTGCTCGCCCCGGTCCTGAACCCGCTCGCGCCGGGCTTGGTCGCTCGCGCTGACGGACAACTGAACGCGGTCATTGCCGCCGTCGATCAGACCCAGGTCAATGGCGCTTGGGTTGCCGTCAGCGATCTCCCGCCGCTCGCTCGCCAGCGGGTCGACGCGGCAGTCGGTGCCGCCCTTGAGACCCTCGCGCCGATCCCAGATCTCCTCACAAGCACCGGTAACGTGGCACCGTTGACCTAGCGCCGGGATCGATGAACGAAAGCACTGGAATCATCCGGAGGGGCGTATGAACGTGGACCGCCGTCAGTTCTTGACCCGTACTGGCGCCGCCGCTGTCGGCGTCGCGGGAGCGCTCGGCGCGCCGGGCATCGCGGAGGCCGGCGCCCAACGGGGCGGGCAGAAAGCGTCTGATCGGCTTCAGGCCGACGGCGACCTGCAGAAGGCCGTCGTCAACGACCCGTCGGCGCGCCTGCCGGCGGTCCCGTTCCACGGACGCCATCAGGCTGGGATCGTCAACCCGCCGCCACCTGCGGCCTGCTTCGTGGTCTTCAACGTCACGGCCAGCACACGCGGTGAGCTGATCGGGACGCTCCAGACGCTGACCGAGCGGGCTCGGTTCCTCACCCACGGCGGCGTGCCCGTCGACCTCGGCCCGGTCTCACCGCCGTCCGACAGCGGCACGCTCGGTACCGTCGTCCCGCCGGACGGGCTGACGGTCACGGTCAGCTTCGGCGCCAGCCTGTTCGACAACCCCGCCTTCGGGCTGGCGGACAAAAAGCCCAACCGGCTGACCGAGATGACGTCGTTCCCGAACGACAACCTGCAGCCGAGCATCACCGGCGGGGACATTCTGCTCCAGATCTGCGCCGGTCAGCCGGACACGGCGATCCACGCGCTCCGGGACATCGCCAAACACACCCGCGCGGGCATGCAGATCGCCTACAGGATGGACGGGTTCCAGGCGCCGCAGCGGCCGAACGGGGTGCCTCGCAACCACTTCGGGCACATGGACGGAATCGCCAACCCGAACGTGACCGACCCCTACGTCGCCGACCGGCTGTTGTGGATCACCGACAAGTCCAACGAACCTGCCTGGGCGCGCGGTGGCACCTATCACGTGTTCCGGATCATCCGGATGTTCATCGAGTTCTGGGACCGGGTGGCGCTGAACGAGCAACAGACCATGATCGGCCGCTTCCGCGCGTCGGGCGCGATGCTCGGTACGAAATCCATCACGGACGTGTTCGACTTCTCCAAGGACCCGCAAGGCAAGATCATGCCGCTCACCGCGCACATCCGCCTGTCCAACCCCCGCACCAAAGCAACCGAGAACAGCCGCATCTTCCGACGCGGCTACAACTACGACAACGGCATCGACCTAGCCGGCAACCTCAACATGGGACTGCTATTCAACTGCTTCCAGCAGGACCTCGTCCGCCAGTTCGTCGCCAACCAGACGAGGCTCATCGGCGAGCCCATGGTGGACTACATCTCCCCGGTCGGAGGCGGTTACTTCTTCGCGGTGCCCGGCGTTCAGAACGCCAGCGACTGGTTCGCGCGGCGGCTTTTCGAGTAAACGCAAGACGGAACGGATTCTCAGGTCCGCTCGCACGCCGAATCAATCAATCGACGCCAAAACTTGCCGCCGGATCCGATCTGCGCCGCTGCCGCAACGATCGGGGGGCACCAGAACCCCGAGCAAGGGGAACGAGCCGGTCTCCCCGGTAGCCCCACCCAGCATCGGCGGTGCGAAGTCGTTCGTCTCCCACAGAAACGCCACGACTCCGGCGGCGACCGCAAGGAGGAACACAACCCAGAGATCAGCCGAGCATCGACGCTTCACCACACGCGCGATGAGCGGGACAGGCATCGGGGTCGGGTCGCCGGGGTGGGTCACTCAGCCAGAAGTCGCTGCCACAACGCCGTCAACGCATCAACCGCGTCCTGACGGTTCTTTGGTGAGTCGTTGCCATCGCCGAATTTGTCGAGCAGGTAGGCGCGGTGGGTTGCCATCAGCAGCAGCGAGAACTCCGCTGCGTCGGGCGCCGGGTGTGGGGCGTCGGCGACGAGTTGCTCAAGTAGTCGACGGGGGCCGA
>Ga0335073_10000253_pt1 | contig 68262 bp, 64 predicted proteins | sample Lox_Sample_22_FD_207093 | JGI IMG/M metagenome (GOLD analysis project Ga0335073, IMG submission 207093) | Soil microbial communities from Loxahatchee National Wildlife Refuge, Florida, United States - Lox_Sample_2.2 | ecosystem: Environmental > Terrestrial > Soil > Wetlands | place: USA... | reverse complement strand
CACACATCGATGATCGCCACGCTCCGCAAGGTATGGGGTCTCGGCGACCCGTTCACCGGCCGCGACGCCGCGGCCGCCCCGCTCGACCACCTCCTGTCCCGCGAGACGCCGCGCGCCCCCGCGACCTGGCCAGAGGTCAAGGCGCTGCCAGTGCCGCAGTTCCACATGGACATGGTGCAGATGGGCAGGGCACTAAGCGTCCTGGGCAAAACCGCCGGTAGCGGCATGCTCGAACACGCAAAACAGTCCGGGATCACCATCCCGCCCGAGTTGAGCGATCCAAACGCCCACCCGTCCACGGAACAGATCATCACGGCCCTGCGCGGCATCGCGGCGCAGGTCTTCCCGCGCCTAGCCGTCCCTGAGTAGACAATCAAGATGAAGCGACGTCTTCTCACCTCCACCGTTCTGACCTTATTCGGACTGACCGCTGCCGCGGCGGCTGCGCAGGCGCCAAAGTGGAACTCCGGCTACAACGGCTGGTGGCCGGGCGGTTTCGGCTATCCGCCGGTGACCGTGCAGGCGCCTTCGTACCCTTGCTCGGTGACGGCGTACGGACCCACGTTCAACACGCACGCAGGCAGCTGGAACCAAAACTACGGCGGCGGCGTCAGCTGCACGAGCGGAGTCGGCGAGAAGACTCTCACGATCTCTGACCAGGTGCTGGGACCGGACGGCCACACGTGGTACACCATCACGGGCTCAACGTTCACCGCGGGACCGATCAGCGGCAACCCGCTCCACATGATCCGCAACAGGCCGGCGTCCCTCGGCCACGTCTACCGCACGGCGACCGTCGCCAAGTTGGTGGTTCCGAACGGCCACGCGGGCTGTTCGATCACCAACACGTGCTCTCAGACAATCGTGCTGAGTAGCACCAGTCGCCCGCTCGCGCCGTAGCCCGCTCAGACACAACCGTCATTTGCCGCGCCGCGCGCGCCGTCGCTCTTTGAGCTCGCGCTCTTTCACCTCCGCTGCGGCGTAGGACTCTCTGACCAGCTTCTTTCCACCGGACCAGCCGAACACCCAAGACATCAGCACGATCGCGAACACGACGTCCCAGGCCGAGACAATCAGTTGCTGGGCGACCGAGTACGCGGTCGCGTTACTCGCGCTTGTGACACTTTCAAGGACTACGACGTTGAGCGCCTGCGTCACTCCAACGCTGCCCGGCGTGAACGACAGGTTGTTGGAGACCGAGTTCGCGCCGGTGACCGCGACGACGGTGTGGAAGCTCACCGGGATCGAGAACGCTGCCAGAAACACGGCGACGATCCCCAGCCGGGCCGCGAAGCTCCCGACGGCACCGAGCGCGACCCCGACCGCGAACCGTCGCGGCTGGCCGAGAGTCGCTCCGCCGTTCTTGAGCCGGTCGATCACCTGGACCGCGCGACTCACAGTTTGAGCTCCCGCCAGACTGTGTCGTTGATGCGACCGAATCCGATCCACGCCAGCGACGACCCCGAGGTGGTGCGGCAACTCATCCGCGAGAACCCATGGTGCACCCTCGTGAGCAGCAACGCCGGCGAGCTCGTGGCCTCGCACTATCCGGTGCTCCTCGATGAGGCATCACCGGAATTGGCGGTGTTGACCCATGTCGGGCGTCCAGACGAGAAAGTCCATGGGTTCGGCGACCAGGAGGTGATGCTGATCGTCCAGGGTCGCCATGGCTACATCAGCCCGAGCTGGTACGAGCCCGGCACGACCCCCGCCCCCACCTGGAACTTCAGCGTCGCCCACTGCTACGGAGTGCCCGAGATCCTCGACCCGGAGGAGAACCTGCGCGTGCTGGCGCGGCTCGTGGAGCATTTCGAGCGTCACGTCGACCGGCCGCAATTCCTTGACCCGGAGTGGGGCGCGCAGCTCTCAAGGGGAACTGTCGGGCTGCGCATTCCGATCGCGCGCTTTGTGTGCAAGATCAAGCTCAGTCAGGACAAGAGCCCGGAGAACCAGCGGCGGGTGATCGCGGCGTTACGCGCGCCGGGGCCCTACCACCACGCGGCTCTGGCCGACGACATGGAACTCTCGATTCGGCGCTCAGAGGCTGCCGGTCAGCGCCTGGAGGGCGAGGCTGGTGACCGCGACGGTGGCCCAGACGAGCGCGCCGAGCGCCAGCGGGCGCGTCCCGGCCCGGCGTAGCTCGCCGAGGTTGCTTGAGAGCCCTACGGCGCCCAGCGCGACGGTCGTGAGGGCGAGGCCGACGTGTGAGAAGCCAGTAATGGCGGCGTGACCGAATAGGCCGAGGCTGTTGGCCGCGGACGCCAGCAGGAACCAGATGAGAAACCACGGCATGACCCGGCGCAGCGACACGGGCGCGGCGATCGTGGTGTCGCCAGTGGTGCCGGCGTCCGCGCCGCGCGCGCGGAGCGTTCGGCTCGCGAGAAACAGCGCGATCGGGATGATCATCGTGGTGCGCGTGAGCTTCACGATCACCGCGTAGGTGCCGGCGGCGTGGCTGTACGCAAAGCCGGCGGCGACGACCGACGAGGTGTCGTTGACCGCGGTGCCGCTCCACAGGCCGAAGGCATGCGAGCTCAGGCCGAGCAGGTGCCCGAGCATCGGGAACAGCAAGACGGCCGCCAGGTTGAACGCGAAGATCGTCGATACGGCGTAACGGATCTCACTCGCGCGGGCGTCGATCGCGCCCGAGACCGTGGCGATCGCCGACGCTCCGCAGATCCCGGTGCCGACGCCGATGAGCACCCGCAGTCGCTCCGGAACCCCGAGGCGGCGCCCGATCACCGATGCGGAGATCAAGGCCGCTGCCAGCGACCCGAGCATCACCGGCAGCGAGGACACCCCCACGCGCGCGACCTCTGGGAGGCTGATCGTCGCGCCCAGCATCACGATCGCCACCTGGAGCGAGTACCGGCTGGTCGGCGCGAGCCCATTGATGCCCGCCGACGGCACGACGGTAGCGATTGCCATCCCGAGCGCGAGGGCGATGATCGGCGCGCCAATCCGCGGCGCCAGGCCGCCCAGCGGCAGCGCGACCGCCGCGACCGCCGCGGCGGCGGCCAACCCGGGAACGACACGACCGCCGCGAGACGCGATCCGGAGCGGCGCGCGCGGAAGCCCGGCCAGCGACCTTGGATCAGAAGAGACGGACATCGATAAGAGGATCGGCGCTCGAATGCCTCCAATCAACGCCAATAGCGCATCATCTGATCAGATTTACTTATAATTGATGTATGCTGGGGCCGTGGACGAGCGCAGGCTCGAGGTGTTTGGCGCCGTGGCCCGCGAGCTGAGCTTCAGCCGCGCCGGCCTCGCGCTCCATCTCTCGCAATCGGCGGTGAGCCAGCAGATCGCAGCGCTCGAGGCCGAGCTCGGGGGCACGCTGTTCGACCGCTCGCGCCGGCGCGTCAGCCTCACCCCCAGCGGAGCGGCGCTGCTGGCCCGGATCGACGCCCTGCTCGGCGCCTTTGCCGAGGCGCGCCGTGCGGTCGCCGCAGCCCGCGGCGCGGTGGAGGGAGAGCTTCGAGTCTCCGCCAGCCGGACCGTCGGAACCTACCTCCTGCCCCCGCTGATCGCCGTGCTAGGCCGGCGCTACCCGACGCTGCGTCTGGAGATCTCGATCGAGAACAGCGAGCGCGTCGTCGGGACACTGCTCGCGGGACACGCGGACATCGGCTACATCGAGGACAACGTCCCCCGTTCGGGCATCGTGCTCCAGCCGCTGCTCGAGGACGAGCTCGAGATCGTTGCCGCCGCCAGCCACCGGTTCGCGGACATGACGGAGGTCCCGCCCGAGGAGCTCGAGGCCGAGTCGCTGGTCATGCGCGAGCCGGGCTCGGGCACTCGTCGCGTCGCCGAAGAGCACCTCCAGGCGGTAGGCCTCATGTTGAGCGGGCTACACATCGCCGCAGAGCTGACCGGGATCGAGGCGATCAAGGCCGCCGTGGAGGCCGGCCTCGGAGTCTCGATCCTCTCGCGGACGACGCTCGCCAAGGAACTCACCCTGGGCACGCTGGTCTCGCGGCCGCTGGCCGGGACCCCGATCCGTCGCAGCATCTTCGCCGTCACGGTCCCCGGTGCCACCCAGCTCCCCGCCGCGCGCGAGCTCACCACCCTGCTCGGCGACGTCCGCCTCTGAGTCCGGTCACAGCTCGTGGCGGTGATCTACCCCGCGCTTCTGCATCGCCCGGTAGACGTATGTCTCGACGGTCCGAACCGATAGGACGAGACGATCGGCGATCTCCTGGTTCGTGAGACCGCGTGCGGCCAGGGTGGCGATCTGTGCCTCCCGGCGAGTCAGCTCGGTGGCGACGCCGTCGAGGCCGTCGACGATCGGCGGCGCGACGCCCTCACCGTCGGTGTGGCGGCCGCGCGCCACGGTCGCGGCCCGCCGCGCCGAGTCGGTCCGGCCGTCGGCGAGGAATTGTCGGGCCGCGTCGAGCGCCGCCTCCATCGCGTGTAGCTCGGCGCCGATGTCGGCCATCTGCTGCCCGGCCGCGAGCAACGCTTCCGCGTCCCGGTCGGCCCGCGCTGCGGCGTGTGCCGCCCGCGCGGCGACGAGCCGCGAATCGCATCGCTCCGCAAGCTCTCCCAGCTCGCCGGCAACGGTAGCTGGGCGGGCGCCGGCCCGCATCGCCTCATACAGCAGCCGAGACCGCAGGCTCGGATCCTCGGCGCGTGCGGCCTCTTCCAGAAAGCGCTCGGCGCCGGCGGTCTCGCTGACCACCCGCGCTCCGTATCCCTCCGCGGCGACGGCGTACCTCAGCTGTCCCGGAGGACGCGGTCCCGAGGCAGACGACATCGAGCGAACCCGCTCGAGCGCGGCCTGCGCCTCGGCGATGTCCCCCGCGACGCAGGCGAGTCGCACCTCGAGCGCACGGATGCAGAAGATCGTGTCGATCGTGTCCTGGCTTTCCAGCTGGGCCTCGGCCTCGGCGAGCCAACGCTTCGCGGCGCGGTAGCGACCCCGTTCGACCTCAAGTGCTCCCAAGGTGAAGGCGGCGATCCCAGCCGCCTCGTGGTCGCCGGCCCGGACGCCCTCCCGGAGCACCGCCGACATGTAGGCCTCCAGATCGGGCCAGTCCTCGCCGCTCTCCAGACCGACCGTGCACATCGAGCTCAGCGCGTACGTGTCGCGCTTGTCGCGCAGCGGAACCCGGGGCCGGATGCGCTGCACCAGCGCGTGCGCTTCCTTCACCCGGCCGGATCCCATCAACGCCAGCAACTGCGATAGATGCAACTGTCGGCTCCACTCGGGATCGAGCCCTGGCTCGGCCAGCATCCCCGCGATCGAATCGAGCCGGTTGGCGAACCCGTCCTTGAACCCGGACAGCGCCAGCCGCCAGGACCGGAACTGTCCCGTCCATGCCCGATCGGATGACCACGCCTCGGCACGATCGAGAAGCGCCCCGGCATCGTCGCTCTGCCGCAATCCCCAGAGCAATACGTGCAGTCGTTGGGAGACGTACTCGAGCGCCAACTCGTCGCCGGGCACGTCCGGCTCGGTGGCGGCGAGCACAGCCTCGGCCTCGGGAAAGCGCTTGCGGATCGTATGCGCGCGCGCCAGCAGCAGTGTGGCGCGGAGACCGCCACCGCCATCGACGGCCGACTGCGCTAGGTCGGCCCCGAGCTCGGGGTCGCCGGCCACGTTCGCGGCAGCGGCGGCATCGAGCAGCAGGTCCGTTGGGATTGCGGCGCCCGTCTCGCGCAGCCAGCGCACCGCGCGCAGCGCATCATTCGGTGTCAGCGGCCGGCGTTGCTGGACCGTCTCGGCCAGCCGCAGGGAGAGGGCGCGGGCTCGCAGCACTGGAAGCTGGGCCCGGAGGACCTCGCCGTAGAGCGGCTGCGCCAGATGTACCTGGCCGTCGGCGGCGGGTCCTGTGACGATGACGTTGCCGCGCTCCTCGGCTGCCGCCACCGCCTCGTACGAGGTCAACCCGACCACCTCGTCAACTCGCAGGGGCTCGCCGAGAGCCAGCAACTCGAGCGGTTCGCGCTGCTCCGCGCTGAGCGACTGCAGCCGTCGGGTAATCAGGGCCGTCAGCGATGCCGGCACGGGCGGCCGGTCACCCAAGCGCCAAAGCCCGCGTCGCGCGGTCAACAATCCGGCGTCGAGGGCGCCGAGCACGAGCTCGCGAGCAAACATCGGGTTGCCCGCGCTCGTGTCGATGACCCACCGCAAAGTCTCCTGCTCTGCCGGACCGCCCAGCCCCGACTCGACCATCTCCGCGATCGCCTCATCGCTCAGACGATCTAGCTGCATGAGCCTCGCTCCGGCGTCCTTCCACAACGCGTCGATCGCATCCGGGGGCAGCTCGCCGGCGCGGAGCGTCGCCAGCACGAACACGTTCGCCGCCGTCGCCAGATGCAGAAGCAACCCGGCCGAGGCGACATCCAGCAGCTGGGCGTCGTCGACGGCGAGGACCACCGGTCGTTCGCCGGCCCGGTTCCGTAGCGCGCCGATGGTCCGACGTACGAGCTGCAGGGGGTCGTCGGATCGAGCCTCCTCGGGGAGCACGCCGGCGAGCGCGCCCAGTGGGATCGCGGCGCTGCTGGCGGTGGCCCGAGCCAAGATCGTCAACGCGCCGTCGGCCTCCGCCGCAGCGCAGGCTTCGCGGACCAGCCGCGACTTACCGACGCCTGGTCCCGCGCTGATCACGGCACCGTGGCAAGCGGGATCGGCGAGCGCGAACGCCATCTGCTGTAGCTCCACGTCGCGCCCAACGAGCGGCCATGGCCCGACGACCTCCAATGCACCGGCTGTTCCCCGATCCGACAACCCGGGCAAATCGTAACCCGGCGGCGATACGTCCCGACACCGCCGCGGGGTGGCCGAAGATATTCGACCACCCCGTCGGGAGACCCGTGCTCTCAGCCGCGGACGGTGATCCAGGCGACGGTGTCGAGCGGGGCACCCTTGTAGCTGCCGGCAATCGCGTAGGTCGTCGGCTTCAGGCCGCGGCGAATCGTGGCCGTGACCGAGTACTTGCCGTTGACCAGCACCTGCGTGCGAATCGCCGGGATGCCGTTGACGGACTTGCTCGAGACGATCGCGTCCGACTGCAGCGTGATCCACTGCCCGGCACGCGCGTTCTTCGGACCGTTCCCCGTGATCGTGATCCGCTGACCGGCACGCACGACACGCGAGCTCGTCGTCACCGAGCTATAGGGCGCACTCGCCGACGCCACCGCGGCGGTGGCGAGCATCGCCGCGGCAGCGCCGGCACCGAGGCCGCCGCGGAGGAGGCGGCGCCCCTTGCGGGGTCGGGTCTGGCGGTCGTTGTCTGTGAGCATTTCGGACTCCTTTGATTCGTGGTGAGCCGGCGTCGTCTCCGGGCCGGTTGCTGTCTGACCGACACCGTCTCACCGCGCTGTCGGCCAGTCGTCCGTATCCGACTACGGCATTCGTCGGCGACCACTACGGCGACCACCGGCTGCGTCAGAATTCGCGGTGGGTGCGCGGAGTTCAATTAGGCGTTCGAGATGCATGGCCGCTCGTGGGCCGCGACGCCGAGTTGGCGCAGATCTCGGCGGCGCGCGCGGACCCGGCGTGTCCCGCGGTGGTGGTGAGCGCGGCGGCGGGGGTGGGCAAGTCACGTCTGGCGCGTGAGGCCTGCGCCTCCGCTGAGGTGGCCGGCGTGCCTACTTTGTGGGCGCAGGCCACCGCGAGCACCGCGACGATTCCGCTCGGGGCGCTTGCCGCGCTGATCCCCGCTGAGGTGCGCTCTGGCGATCCGTTGGCTCTGGTCCGTGAGAGCAGCGCGGCAGTGCGGGCCGCGGCCGATCGCGGCACGGTGCTGCTTGCCGTCGATGACGCACACCTGCTCGACTCGATATCGGCGACGGTCGTGCTGCAACTGGCGACGACGCCGGACGTGTTCGTGTTGGCGACGGTTCGGATTGGTGAGGCGGCGCCTGACGCGGTCGATTCGCTGTGGAAGGACGCCGGTGCCCGTCGGATCGATCTCGAGCGGATCAGCGACGAAGCGATTGTCCACCTGGTGGAAGCTGGTTTGGAAGGCCCGGTCGAACATGCGACGATGGGTCAGATCGTCGACGCTTGCGCGGGCAATCCGCTGTACGCGCGCGAGCTTGTGATCGGCGCGATCGAGGACGGGCGGATGGACCGCGTCCGCGGCCTGTGGCGGATGGAGGGTAGGCCGGGGGTGAGTCCTTCGCTGCGAGCACTGATCAAGCGACGCATCGGGGCGCTGGAGCCCGACGCGGTACGTCCGCTCGAGTTGCTGGCGCTCGGCGAGCCTTTGCGGCTGGGCGAGCTGTCGGCCCTGGTCACGTTGGAGGCGCTCCAGAGCGGCGAGGAGCGCGGCATGCTCGTGGTCGCAGGCGTCTCCGATGATGCCGAGGTGAGGTTGGCGCACCCGCTCTATGGCGATGTCATCCGAGCCGAGCTGTCGGTGTTGCGGGCGCACGCGCATCGGCTGCGACTGGCGGAGACGATCCAGCAGCGCGACCCGCTCACTCCGGAGGACGCGCTCCAGGCCGCTCGTTGGCTTATGGATGCCGGTGCGGAGATCCCGCCCGAGCTCCTGCTCGACGCCGCCGATGCGGCCAGCATCGGCGATCCAGAGCTGGCCGTGGAACTGGCCAGGCGCGCCGGCGAGGCTGGTCGCGGTCTAGGCGCGGTGCGGCTGTTGGCGCGCGCTCACACCGTGCGGAATCGCATGGACGAGGCTGAGGCCGTGCTGGCCGACGCCGAGGGCGAGGCCGTGCTGGCCGCAGCCGAGTGGCCATCCGGCGCGGACCCAGAGCTTGAGCTGTACGTCGGACAGCGCATGCACGTTCTCTATTGGGGGATGCGGCGAGCGGAGGACACGCGATTGTTTCTGGCGCGTGCCGAGCGCTGGTCCAGCGATCCTCGCTGGCCTGGCACGTTTGAGCCGGAGCGGATCGTGATGGAGGGATGGGAGGACAACTTTGTCGACCGACTCCCGAGGATCCGCGAGCAGCTGGACAGGCCCGACCTGGATGCTCGGAAGCGCTACCTGATGGAGATGGCGCTCGGGATGGGGTTGATGCAGGCGGGACGGTTGCGGGAGGCCGACGCGATCGCGCGGCGCCTGCGTCCGCGGCCACCGCTGCGTTGGGGCCGGGCCGCGTACGCGTTCCTGGTCGCGTGCGTGGTCGGAGAGGACAGCGGTGAGGATTGGCCCGGCCTCCAGGAATACCTACGGGAGACGGTTCGGGGGGCGGCAGGCGTCGGGGATTGCGAGGCCGCAGGCCTCGCGTCGTTTGCGTTGGGCGCGCTCGAGTTCCATCGCGGCGGCTATCGGGACGCCGAGCGGTGGCTGGCCGAGGCCGAGGTCCAGCTCGAACACCACGACACGTTCGACACGATCACCTCGATCCGGGCCCTGGAGGCCGGGATTGCTTGCTTCACGGGGGATCCGGCCGCGGCGCGCGACGCGTTGTCGAGCATGCAGCGGCGCGCGGCCAAGCGCGAGCCCCGGTCGGTTCGGTCGATGTATCTGGCGTGTGGCGAGGGCTGGGCAGCGCGAGCGCAAAGCGCCGTCGCTGGCGCTGAGTCGTTTCTCAAGCAGGCCCGCGGCGCAACGGATCCGAGTGGTCGAAGCCGTCTGCTGCATGAAGCGCTGAGGGCCGGCGCTCGCCCCGGCCCCATCGCCGCGGCGTTGCTCGAACTGTCCGACCGCTGTGATTCCCGGCTGATCGAGGCCCGTGCGGCTCATGCGATGGCTATCGCGGGCCGCGACGCGGATGCGCTCCTCAGGGCCGGCGATCAGTTGGCCGCGATCGGCTGCGCTGCGGCCGCGGTCGAGGCGACGGTTGCCGCTGCCCAGCGGTTCGTGGAGGAGGGGCGGCTCGATTCCGCCCGGCGGGCGGCGGCCAGGGCTCGGGAACTGCATCCGACCGACCAGGGGTGGAACATGCCGATGATCGACGGGCTCGAAGGCGTGGCGGTCGAGCTGACCTCGCGGGAAGCGCAGATCGCGACCCTGGCCGCCCGCGGGCTGAGCAATCAGCAGATCGCGGATCAGCTCGTGCTGTCCGTCCGGACGGTGGAGACCTACGTCTACCGGGCGATGCAGAAGAAGGGCGTCGACAACCGGCACGAACTGTGATCAGGCGGAAGGCGCGCGCCAGCACACCCACGCGCAGTAACCGTCGGGCGCGGGCATAGTGGCCGAGCGCCAGGAGCCGCAGACGCCGCCCGGCCAGCCTGCGGGCGACTCGAGCCGCCGGGGGTCGTAGCCGAGCGCGTCACCGAGCGCCTTGGACAGCGCCTCCTTGCTCGACCACAGCGAAATGAGCTCCCGGTCGGTGCCTCCCGACGCACAAACCATCTCGGTCGGAGTGCAGATCGACCACCCGAACTGCTCGTCGCACGCGACCACCCGCTCGATGTCGACGCCGATCGGCCCGCTGTGACAGCCGACCAGCGCGTACGGGTGGCAGTAGGAGCGCGACACCGCGCCGGCTCCTACCGCCTCCCCCACCCTCCTGGCCCGTGTCCTCAGCGCCGCTCCATCGAGCCCCTCGTCTGTGGCGTCGATCAGTGCGACGCGCGGAGCGTCGTCCGCGTCTATGTCGAGCCAGGTCACCATGACCTACAGCGCCACAACGGGCGTTCCGTGCCAGCGGGTGCCAGCCGGGAGCTCTTCGCCCCGGAGCACCACCGAGTGCCCGAATACGCGCGTGTCGGTGCCGACGTGCGTGTCCGGAAGGACCACCGCTGTCGGGCCGAGGGTCGCGCCCGGGTCGAGCCGTGTCGGTCCAATGCGCAGCAGGCGATCGTGGAACAGGTGCGTCATCAGGCACCCACCGCGGTTGACGGCCGTTCCGTCCGCGAGGTTGATCATGTCGTGCTCGGTGACCGCGGTCGTCTCGCACCAGACGCCGTGGCCGATCTTCGAACCCATCGCCCGCAGGTACATCGACATGATTGGCGTGCCGATCGCAAGGCGCAGCAGACGCTCGTCTGCCAATTGCTCCTGGGCGGCGTTCATCATCTCGTCGCGCCAGACGAAGAACGACCACAGGGGATGCTCGCTGCGGCGGTAGTGGCCGATCAGCGTCCACTTCATCACGACGGTCACCGCGGTGGCCACGAGCCCGCCGGCGATCAGCACGAATGGCGCCGCTACGATCGCGACGGCGAGGCCGAGGTGGGCAGCCAGCGTTGCCAGCACCATGATCTCGACCGCCTCGATCACCAGCACGATCGTGTTGGGGATGAGTAGCCGCAGCAGGTCCATCACGCCGCGCGCAAGCTTCAGCCGCCGGGGCGGCTTGGTCGTGCGAGAGACATCGGTCGCGTCGGGGACCCTGGGCAACTCCAGCGCGGGGGTCCCGAGCCAAGAGCTTCCGGGCTCCGGGCGCCTTGGTGAGAGCGTCATCACCCCGAGGAGGCTGTCGTCGCCGAGCCGGGTCCCGCCGCGGAGGATCGAGCCCGGGCCGAGGAACGTGTGATCGCCGATCTCGATGGGCTCGACCGCGATCCAGCCGTCGCGCGAGCGCACGCCGCAGAACCCGATGTCGTCCGTGCACTGGCTGAGCTCGCCGAAGGTCACGAGCGGATTGAGGCCGGTCGTGACCGAGATCTCGGTGCCGCGGCCGATCTTCAGACCCATCAGGCGAAACCAGGGACGCGTGTACATCGAGGCGTACAGCGGGAACAGCAGCGTGCTGGAGCTTTGCCTGAGCTGCTCGCCGAACCACAGGGCCCAGCCGACCGGTGCGTGCTCGTCATACCAGCCGGGCCGCACGAGCCGCCACACGAGTCGCAGCGTCAGCGCGATCAGGATCGCGGTCATCGGGACGGTGACGGCGGTGACGATCGCGGCCTCGGTCAGAACCGTCAGGACCGAGGTCTGCAGCGTCGGCAGATCGCTACCGAGGAGCGCGAGGAACGCGATCGCCGGCGCGAACGCCACGATCTCGATCGCGAGCTCGAGCACGACGCTTGCGCCGAACAGCCACGCCCACCCGCCGGTGCCCGAAGCCTTGGGGGGCTCGGCCGGCCAGTTGTCGCCGGCGCTACCGGTACGGCGGGCAGGGGCACCGCCCCAACGCTCGCCGGCGGGGACTTCGCCCGAGACGACGGTTCCCATCTCGATCTCGGCGCCGTCGCCGATCATCGCGCCGGGGTTGAGCAGCACACGCGAGCCGATCCGCGCACCGGCGCCGATCCGGATCTCGCCGACTACCAGCTCCTGGCCGTCGATCCACCATCCGCGCAGGTCGACGTTCGACTCGACGGTCGCGCCCGCGCCGATGTGGAGCAGCGAACCCGCCGGCGGCACCGTGGCCAGCCGCGCGCCCTCGCCGACGTCGGCGCCGACGAGACGGGCGTAACGGTCGGCCCACGGAGTCCCGCCGAGGCGCTGGAAGCGGGTGACTTCCGCGAGCCGGTCGACGAACCACAGCCGGGCGGCAAGAGACGAGTACCGTGAGTACCGACCTGGCCGCAGGTCCCGCAACAGAACGCGGGTCCAGACACACTGGAGCGCGATCCGCGCCGGCGGGCTTGCGAACACCACCCAGGCCACGCCGAGCCAGAGCCAGCCGACGTGCGGGGTCCCGATATTCGCGAGGTCGCCGTAGGCGAGCGCGCCGATCAGCCACGGAACCGACTGCACAACAAACAGAGCGAACACGCCGATCAGCTGCATCAGACCGAGGCGCCGCATCGGCCCGGGTGAGAGCTCGAGCTCGGACGACGTGTCGATCGCAGCGATCGATTGAAGACGCTCCGCCAGTGCGCGCAGCGTGCGGTGGTTGTAGATATCGGCCACCGCGATCGCCGGGTGCTCGGCCCGCAGCACCGAGACGAGCTTGGCCGCCGCGAGCGAGGTACCGCCGAGCACGAAGAAATCGCTGCCGGCATCGATCGCGACCGGACCGAGCTGCTCGCGCCAGCGGATCGCGAGCTCGCGCTCTGCCGGCGTGAGGCTCGCGTCCCCGCCGGCCTCGCGGCCCAGACTTGCCGGGGGCGGCCACGGGAGCGCCTTGCGATCGACCTTGCCAGAGGTCGCCATCGGGAGCTCGTCGAGGACGACGATCAGTGGCACCAGGCTGGCCGGCATCCGCTCGGCGACGACGGCCCGAGCGTCTTGGGCGTCGACGTCGCCGGCGACGTAGCCGACAAGCAGTTTGTTACCGGCGGCCGACTCGCGGACGACCGTGCAGGCGCCGTGCACGCCAGGGATCGAGCTCAACACGCCGTCGACCTCCCCGAGCTCGATCCGGCGGCCGCCGATCTTGACCTGGTGGTCGCGCCGCCCGACGAACTCAAGCCCGTTGTCGCTCCTGCGGACGATGTCGCCAGTGCGGTAGGCGCGGTCCCAGCCCATCGCGGGCAGGCTTCGATACCGCTCGGCGTCGAGCTCTGGCTTGAGGTAGCGGCCCAGTCCGACCCCGCTGATCACCAGCTCTCCGGGCTCGCCGTCAGCGACAAGCTGACCGTCGCCGTCGATCACGGCGAGCTCCCAGCCGCGCAGCGGTTCCCCGATTGTGACCGGCGCGCCGGGCTCCAAGCGGATCGCGGTGGCGACGACGGTCGCCTCGGTCGGGCCGTAGGTGTTCCACAGCTCTCGACCTGGGGCCAGGCGCTCGACCAGGTGGGCCGGGCAGGCCTCACCGCCGAGGATCAGCAGCCGCACTGCAGCCAGAGCGTCGTCGTCCCAGATTCCGGCCAGCGTCGGGACCGTCGAGATCACCGTGATGCCATGTTCCTTGAGCCACGGCCCGAGTTCGACGCCGGAGCGCACGAGCGCGCGCGGCGCCGGGACGAGGCAGGCGCCGTGCGCCCACGCGAGCCACATCTCCTCGCAGCTCGCATCGAACGCCACGGACAGACCCGCTAGAACCCGGTCTTCGGGCAGCACCCGCCACAGATGGTCCTCGGCGCGTACGAACGCCGCGGCGGCCCGATGGGACACCGCCACGCCCTTCGGCTTCCCGGTGGAACCGGAGGTGAAGATGATCCAGGCGTCGTCGTCCGCGGTCGGGCGACCCGGACGACCGCCGGCCGGTCCACGCCAGGTCACCTCGAGCGACTTGCCGATGACGGCGCACACGTCGGCGTCCGCAAAGATCTGCTCGGCGCGGGCATCGGGGTCGTCGGCGTCCACCGGGACGTAGGCCGCCCCGGCGGCGAGCGCGCCGAGGATCGCCACGTAGAGGTCGGCTTTACCGCTTGGCACCCGGACACCGACGCGATCGCCCGGACCGACTCCGCCGTCGCGCAAGCGATCGGCGAGCTCGTCCACCTCTGCCGCGAGGTTCTCGTAGGTGATGACGCCGCGGGGCGCATCGACTGCGGGGCGCTCGCCGTAGGTGGCGACCGTACCCTCGAAGAGGTCGACCAGGGTCAGCTCGAACACCGTCCCTTCGGAGCGCGGTGGCGGAACGGCGGTCAGTTGAGGTGAGGTGGCAGTGGTACTCATCAGTGGCTCCTGTTCGGGTGGTGCGCTCGTTCGAGAGCACCGGTTGATCTGTTTCAGGAGCCTCTCGCGCCGTGGCCGCCATGTCGTTAGTAGCGGACTACGACACCTACCGAGTGCCCCTACGTATTGGTGGCGGCGACTACTCGCCGACCGGCGGCGGGCACACGTCAGCGACGTAGCGGTCGACCTCGTCTTCGGGCAGCCGATGGGCGATCGCAGTCCGGTAGATGATCAGGCTCCACGCCGCGCAGACCAGCAGCCCGCCGACGAGCCCGAGGGCGTCATTGCCGCCGTGATCGAGGACGTGCTTGAAGATCCCGATGCCGCCGATGATCCCGCCGGGACCGAAGTCCCCGAAATAGGAGATGACGAGCAACCCGATGAAGTAAGGGACGATCCACGTCGCCGCGCCCCAATCGATCTTCGGGGCGGACGGATTCAGCTCGAGCCTGTAGGACAGCGCGACCAGCACATAGCCGATCAGCATCGCGACCATCAATGTGGTCAGCGTCTGCCATCCCGACCAATAGATCACCCAGGTGGCGAACACGAACGCGAGTGGCGCCAGCAGCCCTGCGGCCGGAAGCCGGTAGACGCGACGCAACTCCGGCTTGCTCTTGCGCAACGCGCCAAGCGCGAGCGGCGCGGCGGCGTACATCAGCACCGACGAGCTCGTCGCGATCCCGACGAGCTTGCTCCAGCTCGGGAACGGGAGGAGGAACAGCAAGCCGATGGCCGTCGTGAACAGGATGCCGAAAACCGGCACGTGCATGCGGTTGGTCTTCTCGAACCTCTCCGGAACGTAGCCGTTGCGCGACAGTGCGAAGCTGATCCGCGATGACGTCGTCAGATAGATCAGGCCGCTGCCGAACGGGCAGACCACCGCGTCGAGACGGAGGATGAACGCCAGCCACGCGAGCCCGGCGACCTCGGTCACGGTGTAGAACGGACCGGCGTTGAGTGCCACGACCGCGGGGTTGGCGTTCCCCGACCCGAGGTTGGTCCAGGTGTGCTGCGAGGCGAGCAGGCTCGGACTGATCGACCCGATGAACACCACCTGCAGCAGGATGTAGATGCCGGCGCCGATGAGGATCGACAGGATCACCGCCCGCGGGAGGTCGCGCTCGGGGTTGGCCGCCTCACCCCCGAGTTGCACCGCCTGCTCGAATCCGAGGAGCGCGAATACGACTCCTCCGGTGGGAATCGCGACGAGGATGCTCTTGACGGCGGCGCCGTGAACGAAGAAGCCGCCGCCCGCCGTGAAGTTGCCGAGGTGGAAGTGCGTCATCAGCAGCACCACGATCGTGAACACCGGGACGACGACCTTCCACGACGTGATCGCGTTGTTCGCGCGCGTCAACCACCGGATCCCGATCAGGTTGAGCACCACGAACAGCACCATCAGGATGACCGCGGCGATGATCCCGCCACCACTGAGCGTGCCGTTGGATCGGTAGAAGCCGTGCGCCCAATGAGACGTCGACAGGTACTGGATCACCGCGAGCACCTCGATCGGTGCCGTCGTGGCCGCCTGGAGGTACGACGCCCAACCGAACGTCATCCCGGCAAAGCTGCCGAAGGCGTAGTGGGGAAACCGGCTCGTGCCGCCGCTCACCGGGAAGAGGCCACCCAGCTCGGCGTGCACGAGCGCGAGCAGGATCACGATTACCGACGCGATCCCCCAGGCGATCAGCGCCGACGGTCCGGCGACTGTCGCCGCGATCAGCGCGCCGAACAGCCACCCCGAGCCGATGATCGACCCAACCGATGTCCACAGCAGACCGATGAACCCGATCCGGCGGTCGAGCCCGTCCCCGCCAACCGCGGTCTCGCGTGAGGGAAGCGACGCCTTCGCCGCGCGCGGCGGCGGGGCGGTCAGTTGAGGTGCGGCGGCGGTGATGCTCATCGGAGGCTCCTGTTCAGGCGGCCGCGCCCGCTGGGCGTGCCGGTCGGTTTCTGATGGGGAGCTTTCCGGCGCCGGGCCAGACGGTCGTTCGTATCCGCCTACGACACCTGCGCGGGTGCGGTACGTACCCGCGGGTCAGTAGTGGCGCGAGCGAAATGACGTAGCCGGATACGGACGGCGGTACGAGCCGCCGTTGGGATCGTCCCTGACACACCAAATGCGCCTGCCTCCCAGGCGCTCACCGATGAAACGAACGGAGATCCCGATGTCCACTCACTCCCGCCCACGTATCTCCCCCATCAAGCTCGCCGGCGTCGGCGCGATCGCCGCCGCCGCCCTGACGGCCGCTCCGACCGCGCTCGCGGCTACGACCGGCGGCGCCTCGGCCACGCCGGCCGCCGCGCCGGCCAAGGTAAGCGCGCCGTTCACCATCGGCCTCAGCGCGACCACCGTCAAGCCGGGCGCCAAGCTGACCGTCTCGGGGCTGGCGTACGCCAGGGCCGGCCTGAACCTCACGATCATGTCCAACGCGATCATGTCCGGGCAGACCGTGAACGGCTTCCCCGCCGTCGAAACCCCCGCGCTCGTCGAGGGCATCTACCACACCACGGTGCGCGTGCCGCCGGCGACCGAGCCCGGCGTCTATCGGGTGATGCTGAGCTTCGCCAACCGCCAGGTCGCCTCGATCAACCTGCGCGTCGTCGCGCCCGGATCGAGCACCGGCGGCAACACGGGGCTCAACCGGTGCGCCGCAATCGGCTTCACGGTCCTGCACAACGACCGCGCCGGCGGCGCGTATCTACCGGGCGGCGCGTACACCGTCTCCAGCGCCAACATGGACTGCGGCACGGCATCAGCCGATCTGACCAGCTTCCTCGCCGGCGGCGGCAAGTCGATTCCCGGATGGACCACCAGCTCACCGGGCGCCGGCCGGGCGACGTTCACGCAGCGCAACAGCAGACTGGCGTTCAGTGTCACGAAAGCCCGCTGAACGGACCCGCGCACTCCGGGCTCGCGGCTGCGCGAGCCCGGAGAGGTCTTCTTCCGTCACACCACCAAGGAGAAAGCCGAGCGCCAGCGTCGCCTGCTGGAGGGCGTGAGGCACGGCTGGAAGCCGACTGGAGAGAAGCCGAAGAGCAGCTGATCCTTCCCCGGCCGGTCGGCGTCCGCTTCAATCGCTCGGCCGCTGCACGTCACTACTTCCGCTTAGCCTCGCTCTCGGCGACCTCCATCGCCTTGGCCGCCAGCGCATAGCCCTGGTCGCCGATCGCCCTGAGTTGCTCGGCGAGCGCCCGCATCGGATAGGGGTTCTCGTCGGCGGCCATCGCCGCGCGCATCAGCGCGGCCTCGCGGACGAACTGCGACACGCTGGAGCCTTGGCGTTTCGCTGCTTCGCGGATCAGGTCCATTCCCTCGCGGGTGAAGCTGATCGTGGTGCGCGTCATCGGCATTCGAGCGATCACTCCTAGAGTCGGTGTGTGCTAGCGCCGATGCTAGCGTTGGCGTCGGCGACCTGCCACTGCGAAGAGTTGGCGAAGAACCCCTAAACGTATTCGACGCTAGCGCCGATGCTAGCGTCAGTGCTATCACGCACGCTAGCAGTGCGGCGGCCGAGGAGAGCCGCCTTCCCCCGAGCGGGGCGACATCTGCTGGCGACTAAACCGAACCAAAGGAGCGCAAGTGCGCAAGTTGATGCTGGCCGCGGGAGCCGCCGCAACCATGGTCGTGCCGGCCACAGCGATGGCGGCGAATGGCCACAAGCCCGCAAAGGGCGCGACCGTCAAGGTCTGTGTGACCAACAAGAAACACGGACTCAAGGCGCATGTCGTCACCGGCAAGTGCAAGTCCGGCGAGAAGGCGCTGACCGTCCACCTGCCCGCTGGAGCCAAGGGCGCCACCGGTGCGCAGGGACCGGCCGGTCCGCAGGGCCCTGCGGGCGCGGCTGGGAGCTATGCGGTCAAGGATGCCAATGGAAACGTCGTCGGGACGCTGGTCGGCTTCGACGGCTACTACGACTACGTGCTGTTCGGCAACGGGATCATCGAGGGCGTCGACATGGGCACGGGGCAGCTCGAGGACCAGTACACGCTGGAGTACACGAGCACCGACTGCAGCGGGCCGGCTTACGTCGGCGGGCCGGCGATTCCGCAGAGCCCGTTCGACATCGTGAATGGCAACGCCAGCGCGGGTGACCCGCTCTACACGACGTCCGGCGTCGCGCAGACGATCACCGTCGGCTCGCAGAGCGACGGCAAGGGTGGCTGCACGACCGTCAACTATCCGTGGACTATGGACAACGCGTACACGCCGTCGGCGACGGGGTACACGCAGCCGGCGACTCCGGTCGGTCCGCTGACCATCGCCCAGCAATAACAGAAGCAACAGCGACAAGGCCCGGCGGCGACGCCGGGCCTTTGCCGCGTTGCACGGGAGCGTGTTGACGAAATCTCTACGGCGGTGGCCCCTTTCTTAGCGTCGCATTGACTGACGCTGGGCGAGCATGGGAGGTGCACCGATCTCGCGATGTCTGTTGCCGACCCCGAGCGCCTCTCGTACGTTCCGCTCTCGCTCCGCTCGGGCGGGGGCTGGTGGCGGCGTGCCCGTCTCCGGATGGTCGCGAGTTGGCGCGCCGAGGAGCTCGACCGGCAGCTCGCCGCCGGCGCGAGTACTGGCGCCAGCGCGGTGCTTGCGATCAGGGGGCGGCGCCTCACCGGTCGACGATTCCGTGGGCACATCGCCGGGGGGCTGACGCGGGTCGTCCGCGATGCCGAGGCGACCACGCGCGGCTTCACCGCGGCGGTCCGGCCGGACCGCCGTGAGGTATTAGCCGCGCGGCCGCTGCTCGCGACCCTCGATCGACGGCTGCGAGGCGATGAGCCGGTCACCCCCCAGGGGGTCGCGTTGCTCGAGTTGCTGCTCACCGACGGCAACAGCCCGCTGTACCAGCCCACCGAACCCGGAGCGCTTGGAAGTCGGCTACGCGCCGCAGCCGCCGCACTCGACCCATACCCGCACCGCGACGGGATCCACCCCGCGAGGGAGAGCCTGCGGTGAAAGCACCTCCGCGCCGCACCTTCAACGAAGCGGCTCACAAGCTCGGCTACGTCGCTCCGCCCGCGCCCAGCGCGCAGGCCCAGGAGTCCGAGGCCACACGAAAGCGGTTCGCGGCCCTGGCCGATTCCAACCGAGACGTCGTGACCCATGCGGGCCGGGCGGTCCTCGCGCTTGGTGCGCTCGGGGTCGTCTATGGGGACCTCGGCACGAGCCCCCTGTACACGGATCAGGTCATCTTCACCTCGTACAAGGCCACCGCCCAGATCACCGCCGCGACCGTCTACGGGACCGCATCGCTGATCTTCTGGGCGCTGATGATTGTCGTCTCGATCAAGTACGCGGGCTTCATCATGCGCGCACACAACCGCGGAGATGGCGGGATCATGGCGCTGACGTCGCTTCTGCAGCGCAACAAGGTCGCGCACACGACGGTGCTGGTGACGCTCGGGATCTTCGGCGCCGCCCTGTTCTTCGGCGACGGCATGATCACTCCCTCGATCTCGGTGCTCGGGGCGATCCAGGGAGTCCAGGTCGCCACGCCGGCGCTCGCGCACCTGGTCGTGCCGCTGTCGGTCGCGATCCTGCTCGCGCTGTTCGTCCTCCAGCGGTTCGGGTCGGGAACAATCGGATGGTTGTTCGGACCGATCCTGCTGGTCTGGTTCGCGGCGATCGCGCTGGCCGGCGTGAACCAGGTCGTCAAGGACCCGGCGGTGTTCCAGGGGCTCTCGCCGACCTGGGCCGTCCGGTTCTTCGTCGATCACGGCGCCTCCGGCTACCTCGTGCTCGGTGGCGTCGTGCTCGCGGTCACGGGCGCTGAGGCTCTATACGCCGATAGGGGTCATTTCGGCGCGGGGCCGATCCGCCTGGGCTGGTTCGGCCTGGCGCTCCCGGCGCTCGTCCTCAACTACCTGGGCCAGGGGGCGTTCATCCTTCATCACCCGGCCCTGGCCAAGGACTCGAATACCTTCAACCCCTTCTACCAGATGATCCCGCATTGGGGTCTATGGCCGATGGTCGTCCTGGCCGCCGTCGCCACCGTGATCGCGTCTCAGGCGGTGATCTCGGGCTCGTTCTCCGTGGCGAAGCAAGCGATGCAACTTGGGTTCCTCCCGAGGCTGCGAGTTCTGCATACGTCCACCGTCGAGGGCCAGATCTACGTCCCGGTCATCAACTGGCTGCTGTGCGTCGGGGTGCTCACGCTGACGCTCGTGTTCCGCTCCTCGAACAAGCTCGGCGACATCTACGGCGTCGCGGTCACGGGAACGTTCATCCTCAACACCTTGCTGTTCCTGGCCGTCGCGCGCTTCTTGTGGGGCACGTCGAAACGGAAGCTGGCGCCGTTGGCGGTGCTGTTCCTCACGGTCGAAATCGCATTCTTCAGCGCGAACGTCGCGAAGGTCGAGCACGGCGCGTGGCTGCCACTCGCAGTCGCGCTCGTGATGTCGCTCGTGATGATCAACTGGCGCCGGGGCCAGGTGATCGTCACGAGGAATCGCGTCGCCCAGGAGGGACCGCTCAGCGAGTTCCTCGCGGGCCTCGACTCACAGCAGCCGCCACTCGTCCGAGCCCCTGGTGTCGCCGTGTTCCTATGCCGCGACAAGGACACAACTCCACTCGCGCTGCGCGCGGACGTCGAGCACACCCACACGCTTCCAGAGAAGGTCGTGATCGTCTCGGTCGACACCGTCAGCATTCCGCACGTCGAGACGTTCGACCGGTGCGCAGTCGAGGTGCTCGGCCACGGTCGCTTCAAGGTCGTCCATTTGACGGTCCGCTTCGGCTATCACGACAAGTTCGACATCCCCGGCGCGCTCGCCCAGGCGCGCAAGCAGGGCTTTCTCGAGCGCAACCTCGACCTCGAGCACGCGTCGTATTTCGTCTCGCGGATCACGATCACCCCCACGGACGACCCCGACATGCGCGGCTGGCAGAAGAGCCTGTTCATCGCGATGGCCCGGAACGCATCGAGCGCGATCGAGCATTTCGGCCTCCCGGGCGACCGCACGGTGATCATGGGCTCGCAAGTCGCGCTCTGAAAGCGATGTCGAGACCAGGGCCCGACAGCAGGGCCAGCAGGACCATCACCCTGGCCGCGACCACCAGCCCTGGACTCCCTGACTACCAGGTACAGACTGTCAACTCGACTGATGCGAGCCGGACCCCGGCGGCATAGCGTGACGCCCACATTTGCAATGACCGGAGGAGTCCAGATGTTGGGCATCGCATACCACAACCCGCTGTTCCCCCGAGCCGGAGAGGCGCGAGCGCTCGAAGCGTGGCGTGACGCGGAAAGGTTGGTCGCCTCGAGATGGCAGTGCTTTCTGGCCGCCGAACCCGAGAGCCGCGTGTGGGCGTTTGCGTCCTACGTGGCGGCGCTCGATGCCGAAGAGGCGGCGGCCGCCGATCTCGCCACAACGTCCCTGCGATTCGCCGCCTAGGGAGGGATCATGGAACTCCGTCATCTCCGCTACTTCGTCGCGATCGCCGAGGAGCGGAGCTTCACCGGTGCCGCCGAGCGACTGTGGGTTGCCCAACCGGGGCTCTCGACACAGATGCGGCGGCTCGAATCCGAGCTCGGCGTGAGGCTTTTCGAGCGTCACGCGCGCGGGGTCGAGCTGACCGACGCGGGGACGCTGTTTCTGGAGCGCGCTCGGGTGGCGCTGGCGGCGACGGAGTCCGCCGCGGCCACGGGACGCGAACTCCAATCGGGCGTGATTGGGAGCATCCGGCTGGGGATCGCCACCGGGGCAAGCTCGACCCGCGCCGCTGAGCTGCTCCAGCGGTATGGCCACGAGCGCCCGAGGGTCGAGCTCACGGTGCTCGAGGCCTACGGGGGAACGCTTTGGCGCGATCTCCGTGAAGGCCGGCTCGATGCCCTGATCGCGCTGCGGGGTCATGCGTCGCCTGACCTGAGGACGCTCGACTTCGGCTCCGGGGAGTGGGTCGCGCTGGTAGGCGTGGGCCACCGGCTCGCGGGTATCGGTCCGCTCCCGGCCGAGGACCTCGCCGGCGAACAGATCGCCATCACCGGCCATCGCGATGGTGCTGTGTTCGACAGGGCCGTGGCCGATCTCCTGGAGGAGCTGGGCGCGAAAGCCGAGCTGGTCGACGCTCCGCCGGGCCCGGCGCTGTACGCCTCGATCGCCCGAAACCAAGCCGTGATGGTCACGCCCGCCCCGATCGCGCTCCCAACCGGGCTCGTCGCGCGTCGGCTCGACCCCCGCCGGACGGTTCCCTTTGAGCTGCTGTGGCGCGACGAAACCCCCTCGCCGGCCCTCGCCGAGCTCACCCGCTTGGCGGCGACCATCCAGCTCCCAGCGACGACGCGGGCTCTGGCTGCGGTTGCGTGACGGAGGGAATCCGATGACCGACGACGCTGAGCATGGCGAGCCCGGGGCCAGGAGGCGGATGATCGAAGGCAATTTGGGCCTGGTTCACGCGGTTGCGCGTATGTACCGGGGCCGCGGGGTCCCGCACGCGGACCTGGTGCAGGAAGGAACGGTCGGCTTGGTTCGAGCCGTAGAGAGGTTCGATCACAGTCGCGGGGTGAAGTTCTCGACATACGCGATGTGGTGGATCCGGAGGTCGATGCTCGATGCGATAGCGAGCTCAAACGTGATCCGGATGCCCCCCAGGGCGACGCGGCAACGTACCGCGGTGCGCCGGGCGGAGGCCGAACTCGAGCGGATCGCCCGCGGCAGTGCCTCAGACGAAGCGATCGCGGAGCGCACCGACCTGAGTCTGAGCACGGTGCGTTCGCTGCGCCGCGCGGCCACGGTGACCGCGTCGCTCGATCAGCCGATCGGGGACGACACGACCGTGCTCGGCGAGTTGGTCGCCGACGACCGGGCGCCGGACCCGTCGGAGATTGCGATCGCGCGGGAGAACCGAAACGAGGTCTCCGCGATGGTGAGGCTGCTACCGGAGCGCCATCGCGAGGTGGTGAGCCGTCGCTACGGCCTCGATGGACGGCCGGTTCAGACTCACGAGGAAATCGGCGCCTGGCTCGGCGTCGGCGAGGAGCGCAGTCGTCAGCTCGAGCACGATGCACTTCGGCGTTTGCGCTCGGTCGCAGACCCGCTCGCGCGCGCCGCTTAGCGCACGACTTAGGTGGCCAGGCGGGTCGCGCTGCTAGGCCGGGACAAGCTCGGACTCGGAGCTTCCGATAGCGGCGGCCAGCTCGCGCCGGGAGTTGATCCCAAGCTTGTCGAACACCTTGTGGAGGTGGTAGGCGATGGTGTGCTGGCTGAGAAACAGCCGCGCGCCGATCTCCGAGTTTGACAAGCCGTCGCGCGCGAGCTGCGCGATCTGCCATTCCTGCGCGGTCAGATCGTCGCGGGTCTCGACCAACCGCTTGTGCATCTTCTCGCCGGCCGCCACAAGCTCGGACCGGGCACGCTCGGCGAACGCCTCCATCCCGAACGCGGTGAACGACTCGTGAGCGATGCGGAGCTGTTCACGAGCCGCGGCTCGGCGAGTGCGCCGACGCAACCACTCCCCGTAGTACAGATGCGCACGGGCAAGCTCGGGACGTAGCCGCGTGCGGCTCAGCCGGTCAACGCCCTCGCGGTACAAGCGCTCGGCGGGCTCGCCGTCGCTCAGGAGCGCCCGACAACGCGCCTGGATCCCGAGCGCCCAGTCGGTTCCGGCGACCGACGTGGCCGTGACGATTCGTTCGAGCGCCCCGTCCGCGGCCTCGTGGTTTCCGGTCTTGCTCGCGGCTTCGAGCAGCTCGATCGCGGCCCAGACGGCGACGAATAGCTCGGGGGTGTCGTCGCTGGCTTCCACGGCTGCGGCTAGCGCCTCTTCGTAGCGACCAAGGCCGTTGAGCAGAACCGACCTGGCCCAGTGTGCGTACTGAACGGCGGTTCCCTGTCCTCCCGCGGTGAACTCGCGTATCGAGCTATCGATCAGCGGCGAAGCCTCGGCTGCATTGCCGCGAAAACCGGCGAGTACGAGCGCGCCATAGGGGGCGACCTGGGTGCCTGTGGCCTCGGTGACGCTGTTCGCCTCCGCGACGAACTGGGCCGCCTGACCGAACGCTCCGCCCAGCACGACGGCCTGAGCCAGGACGTTGACGCTGACCGCGAGCACAGTCAGGGCACCGGCATCGCGCGCCAGCTCGACCCCGCGTGAGGAGATCGCGAGACACGTGTCGTAATCCCACGCCATCACCGCCGCGGCCGTCGCCAGCCATCCCCAGCGGAGCACCTCTTCGATCGACACGTCGCTCCCGGCAAACGCCCTGGCCGCCTGCTCGAGCACCGGGACCGCAACCGAACGCCCATCGGTGAACGCAAGCGAGAACCCTTCGAGGAGCAGATCGGACGGACGCCGAGGGCCGTCGCGGCGCGATGCGGCCAGGGACTCACCGGAAACGTGCTGGAGGCCGCTCCCCGGACCTGCGAGCCGCCCGGCGAACAGAGCGGCGCTCCACGCGTCGAGATACGTTTCGCGCGCGAGCCGCGGATCGAGCGTGTCCAGCGTCTTGGCCGCGCGCAGAAGCAAGGCCGGCGCTTCGCTGCCGCGGCTCTCGGAATACGCGGCCTCCGCGCGCAGCAGGTCCAGGCGGGCGCGTTGGAGTTCGTCCAGCGACCCGACCTCCGCGCTCCCCAGCAGCCCGCGTGCCGCATCGATCGCACCCGCCCCCAAGCAGGCGTGGGCAGCGGCTAGCGCCCGATCAACTCGTCGCGCGGGATCCTCGGTCAGGACGACGGCGCGCTGCAGGAACGCGGCCGCAGCGGCCAGCCCGCCCCGCGCTTGAGCCCGGCCGGCGGAGTGCTCGAGCTCCAATGCGACGTCTTCGTCAGGCACTGCGGCGGCGGCAGCCAAATGCCATGCGCGGCGGTCCGCGTCGGTCTCCCGATCGGTCGCCTCCGCCAAGGCCAGATGAACCGCCTGGCGCTCTCCGGTCGTCGCCGACCGGTACGCGGCCGAGCGGACCAGGGGATGGCGGAACGTGACCTGCTCGCCCACCGCCAGCAGCCCTTCTGCTTGCCCGGCATCCGCGGCTGTCGGGTCTAGATCGAGTCGTTCGGCCGCTCGCCATAACAGCAGCGGATCGCCGAGCGGCTCGGCGGCCGCCAGCAGCAACAGCCGCCGCGCGTCATCAGACAGCGCGTCGATGCGACGAACGAAGCTCAGCTCGATTCGGCCGGCGATCCCCTCAGAAGTCGGCAGTCCGAACCCGCCGGCGAGCTGCGTCGCGGTCAGCCCGCGCGGCAGCTCGAGCAGCGCAAGCGGGTTGCCGCGCACCTCGGCGATGATCCGCTCGCGGACGCGTCCGTCGAGTTTGAACCGCACTGCAGAGGCCAGCAGCGCACGAGCATCGTCGTGGCCCAAGCCTCGAACCTCGAGCTCGGAGACATGCTGCAGCTCGTCCCCGGGCTCGCGCGCCGCGAACACGATCCCGACAGGCTCTGCCAGCAAGCGACGCGCGACGAACGCCAGCGTGAGCGCCGAGGCATGGTCGAGCCACTGAGCGTCATCGATGACGCACAGCAGCGGACGCTCCTCGGCAACCTGGGAGAACAGGCTCAGCACCCCCAACGCCACCAGGAACCGATCCGGAGGTGGGCCCGCGCTCAGCCCGAACACGATCTCCAGCGCCTGGCGCTGCGGCGCCGGGAGAGTCTCGAGCAGCCCGAGCAGGGGTGCACTCACCTGATGCAGGCTGGCGTATGCCAGTTCCATCTCCGACTCGACGCCCGCGGCCCGGACGACCCGCATATCGGCGGCGAACTCGATCAGGTACCCCAGGAGCGCTGTTTTCCCGATTCCGGCCTCGCCCCGGAGAACCAGAGACCGGCTCTGCCCGCCACGGACATCGCTGACGAGGACGTCCAACACCGCGCATTGGTCGGCCCGCCCGAGCAGCGTCTCCCGCTTCCCCCCTGAGGCAAAACGGTTCGCCATCGTTACGTGGCGATCCTAGCTCCGGGGGCGGGCTTTCGCACCGAAAGTTGAAGCGCCGGACGCCGGCGCGGGATCAGACCGCGCCGGTGACGGCGCCAGCGGCTGCGGCCTGAGAGGCGACGTCCGAGTCCCCACTCGGAAGCGGGTTGGTCGGCAGCAGGAAGCTGATCCCCAGCCCGAGGAGACCGAGCGCGGCGAGAACGATCATCGCGGCGACATAGCTGCCGTTCCCCGATCCGATGTCGGCGACGAGGATCGTGCCCGCGATGGCGGTGCCGAACGATGATCCCAGATTCGAGATGCTGCGCGACAGCCCCGAGATCTCACCCTGCTCGTTCTCGGGGAAGGCGCCCTGCACGACGTTGACCGAGGGGGTCAGCATCGCGCCAAGTCCGATCCCGACGAGCAGCAGCCCCGGCGCAAACGCCCACGGGCTCGACTTTGTCGCGCCGACCAAGCCGAGCAGCAGCGCGATGCCCACCACCACGAGCACGAATCCACCCGCGATCAGCGTCTTCTGCGGGAAGCGCCGCGCCATCCGCTCGGCCCTGAGCGAGGAGGCCAAGATTCCGAGGGTCGCCGCTGTGAAGATCACGCCGGTCTGGATCGCGTTGTAGTGCTTCTCGGTCTGGAGGAACACCGAGACGACGAACGACACGCCCATCAACAGCAACCACTGGAGGTTCTGGGTGATCAGCCCGAGATTGGACGTACGGTTCTTGAACAGGTCAAGCGACAGCAGCGCCTCCTTGCCGGCTCGCTCCCTCGAGCGGATGTAGAGGAAAAAGGCGGCGAGAAATGCGACTCCTATCAGCAGGAACACGATCAGCAGCGTGTTGTTGACGCCCGCCTGGAGGATGCCTAGCACCACGAAGAACAGCCCGACCGCCGAGAGAATTGCTCCGACCGAGTCGAACGGGCGCTTCGGGTCGGGCGGGATCGGATCGACCACCCGCCGGCTCAGCACGACGATCACGACGATGACCAGGGCTTGGAAGACGAACGCAGCTCGCCAGCTGATCGCGGACGTGATGAGACCGCCGATCAGGGGGCCCGCCGCGGCGCCGATTCCGCCGAGCCCGCTGATCACCCCGAATGCCTTGGCCCGCGACTGGACCGAGGTAAACGCCATCGTCGTCAGGATGTAGACGGGCGGGATCAGCAACGCGGTGCCGACGCCTTCGAATACCGAGTTGCCGAGGATCAGGATCCCCAGCCCGGGCGCGATCGCGCTGAGCAACGCACCGATCCCATAGAGCACGAGACCGCCGGTGAAGCAGCGCTTGCGGCCAAAGCGCTCGGTCAGCTTGCTGCACGGGATCATCAGCACCGCCATGATCAGCAGGAACAGCGTGATGCACGTCTGCACGCCCTTCACGTCGGTGTTCAGGTCGTGGCTGATGTCGTTGATCATCACGTTCATATTCGAGCCCGCGAAGCTGCAGATGAACTGGGCGAGCGCGAGCGGGGCGATGAACGCCCGCGGGTCCTTGACCCAACTCGCGGTCGCGAGCCCCTGATTCGTTCCTGTCGCGCTCAACCCGTCCCCGGATCAGGACGCGGCGGCGAGCCCGTGAGGCCGAGGCTGGTTCTTTACGGCGCGCAGCAGCAGCCCGAATGCGATCACCCCGATGCCGTTGAAGATGAAGGCGAGACCGACCAGGACCGCGAGCGTGGCGAAACCGATGTTGGGGTTGGCCACGATGACGATTCCGAACACGATCTCGATTGCCGCAACGACGAACCGCCCGAGGCGGTCGCCGCGGGTGTCGAACGCGATCATCAGCCGGACCACGCCGGCAGCGATCAGCCAGATCGCAAGCAGCAGCGCGATCGCCTTCACGCCGGTGACGGGATGACGGATCAGCAGGATGCCGACGACCAGGTCGAGCAACCCGAGCAGAGCGACCAGCCCCCGGTTGGCCGTGCGGCGATCAAAAGCCAGGATGAACTCGGCGATGCCGTCGAGCAACACGAAGATGCCGACGATCACCGCCAGTGTCTTGAGGCTGTTGCTCGGCTTCACGATCACGATGACGCCGACAACGAGGCTCAAAACGCCCAGGGTGACCGCCAGCCACCAGAGCCGGGTCAACCGCTGTACATCCTCGTCGACCGGATCGAGATCGTGCCCGCCGCTGATCACAGTTCGTCCATGATCCCGGCTGCGCTCGCCTGGCGAGTCATCCGATTTGGGTGATAGCCGCGGGTGCGGTGCGCGGCCGCCGGAACACTCTCCATCGCGGGACGGCGATGGCGCGGGTGCGATTCGTACCAGTTCGCGTACCACCGAGCCAGCGGCGCGGCCGTGAGCCCGTGCGCCATGACAGACGCGCCGACGGTCACGTAGGTAGCGGCGAGGATAGTGTTGGTGCCTGGAAGGTTGGCTTCCTCCACGACGATGACCGCAAACACGATCGAGGCGAGCCCCCGAGGGCCGAACCACCCGAGAAAGCCGACGGTCTGGCGTCTCGCCCCGCTGCCCAGCATCGCCGCCGCGACCGGAAGCATGCGAACCACGGTGAGGCTCAGAACCGAATACGCCGCGATCCGCCAACTCAGGTGCTCGAGCGCGTCGCCCAGAAGCACGGCGCCGAACACCAGGAACGTCACGCCGCCCAGCAACGCGCCGATCTCCTCACCGAGGCGCGAGGCCGCCTCGCTGTCGCTGCCGACGAGACCTCCGAAGAATCCTCCGGCGACGAATGCCGCGATGAAACCCGAGCCGCCGAGCGCCGCGGCTACGCCGTAGGCAAGCGTCGCGCCCGCCACCGGAATTACCTGAAGCCACGACCCGGCGATCAGGTGTCGGCGAGATCCCACGATGACGATCCCCGCGGCGAGCACGCCCGCGGCGACGCCCGCGACGATCCCGTAGCCGATCTCCTCGACGACGATCCTGAACGCGCCGTGCGAGGCCGACATCTTGAATTCCAGGTCCGCCGCCGCCAGCACGATCAGCAGCACCGGCACGCAAATGCCGTCGTTCAGACCGCTCTCGACATTGAGTCCTTGACGGATTCGCGACGGTAGCCGCGGCTCGGTTACCACGGCCTCGCCGAGGGCGGCGTCTGTGGGCGCAAGCAGGACCGCGAGCACCAGCGCCTCGGCCACGGTGAGCGAGGGAAACAGCAGGACTGCGGCGACCGCTCCGAGTGCGATCGTCAGCGGCAGGCCGATCCCGAGCAGCCGCAGCGGTACCGCGTACTCACGGCGGAGCGCATCCAGCTTGATCCGTGACGCGTCGAGGAACAGGACGATCGCGAGCGTGGCCTCGGCCAGAGTGCGCAAGTCCGAGCTCGTCGGAGCGAGCTGGAAGCCATCGGCGACGAGCGGCCCGACGAGTAACCCGAGCGCCACGAACACCATCGCCGGCGTCACGCACGTACCGCTCAATCGGCGCGACGCCCCGGCGACCGCGAGCACGATCAGCGCCACGATCGCCAGATCCCACTTCATGAGCTAGCTCGAGTCTTCGTCGCGCAAAGCGCGGGCGCGCGAGGCGGCCACCTCCGGCGACGGCACGACGACCACGGTGCGATCGGCATGCTGGATCAGCTCGTGGGACACGCTGCCCAACAGCAGCGACTTCACGCCGGTCAGTCCGCGTGATCCCATAACGATCGCGGTCGCGCCCATCGCCTCCGCCTCGGCCAGGATCGCGAGCGCGGTCGTGGTCGAGTGCGAGGCGGCCTTTGACGTCGCGGCCATGCCCAGTCCAGTCGCGAGCGCGGCGCCTTCGGCGGCGCGCGCTTCGGCCGCCTTACGGCTGGCTTCGTCGACCTCGTCGGCGTCGGGAATCGAGGGCACGAACCCCATCGATGTGCGCACGACAAGCTCCACGTACGGCTCCCACACGGTCAAGACGGTCGCGGGCTCGTTGCCAAACAGCTTCGCGGCCTGCTCCACCGCGGCGCGGGAGTCCGCGGAGCCGTCGTAGCAGATCAGGATCATCGTGGACCTCCGGGCTCGGCCGTGTACTCCTCATCGGTGACGTGCTCACCCCATGTGACCGGGCTCCCGTTGTCATCAACCTCCTGCATCGCGAAATGGGTCATGAAGCGATCCGGGGCGGCGCCGTGCCAGTGATGCTCGCCGGGCTCGAAATGGACACGGTCGCCCGGCCAGATGACCTCTACCGGGCCGCCGCGCCGCTGGCAGCGTCCGACGCCTTCGATCACGAAGATGGTCTGTCCGAACGGATGGGTGTGCCATGCGGTTCGTGACCCCGGGGTGAAATGGACACTGCTCGCGGCCACGCGAGATGGGCTTGCAGGCGTGGCCACGGTGTCGAGGTAGACCGTGCCGGTGAACCAGTCGGCGGGCCCGCGGGTTGTCTCGAGGCTGTTTCTGGTTATCTCCATCGGCGAAGTCTCCCAGGCCCGGGACCCAGGAGATCACCGCACGACGCAGCGAAACCCGATGTGGCTGGTCGAGGTGTCGATCGCCTCGGGCTGACGCGCCGCGGGGCGATATCGCAGGCAGTAGCTCGGCGCGCACAGGTGCGAGCCGCCTTTGACGACGCGGCGCGGGATGTGGGCGCCCGGCCGGCCGATTTCATAGCTCGCGTCGGTGGTCTCGACTCGGGGGTTCCGCGGAGGCGAGCAGCACGGACTGCGCATCTCGTCGGATCCGGCGCCGCGCGGCGAGTAGTAGTCGCTCGTCCACTCCCACACGTTTCCGGTCATGTCACTCAATCCGTAGCCATTGGTCGGGAACAGGCCGACGGGCGTGGTGCCGCGCCAGCCCCGCGCGCCGGTGTTCCGCCACGGAAAGCTGCCCTGCCATGAGTTCGCCATCAATTCGCCGTGGGGATGCTCTTCATCGCCCCAGGCAAAGATCGCGCCGTCGATCCCGCCGCGCGCCGCATACTCCCACTCGGCCTCGGTCGGGAGCTCCTTGCCCGCCCACGCCGTGAACGCCTCGGCGTCCTCGTACGCGATGTGCGTCACCGGGTGGTCCTGGCGCTCGGAGTTGTCGGATGCCGGGCCCCACGGATGCCGCCAATCGGCCCCGGGGACGTATGCCCACCAGCGACCGGGATTGTCCAGGGGTACCGGCCCGGGCGTGGGGTGAAACACCGCAGAGCCCGGCACCAGCAGCGACGGGTCGGCATCCGGATAGTCCGCCGGGTCCGGCGCGCGCTCGGCAACGGTGACGTACCCGGTCGCCTCGGTGAAGCGAGTGAACTCGGCCACGGTGACCGGCCCGGGATCGATCGCGAACCCGTCGACCTCGACCTCGCGCACCGGGCCCTCTTCCGCGTAGAACCCAGTCGAGCCCATGCGGAAACTGCCGGCGAGTATCTCGATCATGGTCCCCGCAGGCTCGCGGAAATGACCCGGCCCCGCATCCTCCGATTCAGATGAGGGGCCGGGGCGGGTTCGGGTTCGGTCTCAGACCATCAACCGCGAGCCGAACAACCGGTCGCGGATGTCGTCGCCGCGCGCAGCGATCCCGGCGAGCTCCCAGATGAACTCGTGGATCGCCGGATCGACCCTGAGCTCGGGACCGGCCGGCGCGACGCTGTCCGCGCGGAAGGCCATCGCGATCACCAGGACCTTGCGGACCAACTCGTCGGCCGCGTCCTGAAGGGTCTGACCTGACCCGTAGGTGATCCCCGGCATCGTGATCCGCACACGCCCGCGCGTCTCGAGGACGTGCATCGATGGCGTGAACTCCAACATCTTCCCCAACCTGGTACCGCCGTGTGAAGACTCCCAAACGCCAACGAACGCCGACGGTTGCTAGACAACATTTCCTAGGCGTCTGTGAACACGGCTGCCCAATCGTGCTTGATGCTGACGACGGTCCAGCCCTCCTTCTCCGCAACGTCGAGCGACTGCTCCGCTCCGGCCGTGTACTCGAACTCCCGCTCAGCGTCGTCGTGCAGCAGTAGCAGCCGGAGCGCCGGGCGTGACCGGCCACCCGCGTAACGCAACATCGGAATGTCGCCATTCGAGTTGCCGGCGGCCAGGATCGGGCGGCGGCCGATACGGCTCCAGATCCTGACCGGCTTGATCGGCCCGTCATCGAACACGTCCGGCTGAGCGAGGTAGACGAGCGTCCCACCGTGCTCGTCCTCCTGATAGGTCAGTGCGTTGGAGCTGCCGATCACGCGCTCGGCCGGCACGCCGTAGATCTCGTCGGTGACCGGTCGCATGAAATCGCGGTCGCCGCCCGAGGCGATGAACGTGCTGAACCCATTAGCCTCGAGGTAACGCAGCAGCTCGATCATCGGCAGGTATCCGCACTCCCGGAACTTGCGATCGATGGTCTGGTGGCGGCCGTGCAGGAACTCGTCGGCGGCTTCCGCGTATTCCTCGACCGTCATCCCGGCGAAGGCCCGCAAGATGACGCCCATCAGCACCTTCACGTCGCCGTCGTCGCCGTGGTAGTGCTTGGTGATCGCGTTCCCGAGCCAGGCGTAGTCCCGTTCGTGCGCGGCTTTCCACGGTTGGCGGTCCCGTAGCGATGTGTCGGCGTTGGCCATCTCCGCGAGTCGCTTCAAGATAAATCCGACCTCGATCTGGATCGGCTGCTCGCACCACAGCGTGCCGTCGTTGTCGAACACCGCGACTCGCTCGGCCGGCGGAACGAAGTCGGGTCCGCCCTCGTTCGTGACACCTTCGATGAACTCGACAATCGCTTGCGTCGCGGAAGTGTCGTTCCACGACGCGAGCGCCGCGCTCGCCCGATCGATCGCCGCCATCGCCGCTCAGTCCCGCGCGAACGCCATGCGGACCTCGTTGGCGAGATCCACGAACGGCGTACCGCTGACGTCGATGACCGCCTTGTGGATGGTCCCGCCGGCGAACGCCCAGGGACGGTCGCCGGGGTAATCGTCGGTCACCGGTTCTGCCCCCTCGCGGCCGATGTTGAGCCCCTCGCCCGCGAGCGAGAACTTGCCCGGTTGGGTCTTGATCTTGGCCTCGCCGACCGCCTCTTCTCGGATGTGCAGCGTGAGCGTCCCTTCGGTCGGCATCGTGTCGCCTTCCCTCTCGAACGAGGCTGAGAGGACGACGTGCCCGGTCGGGACATCGACCGCAGACTCGACGATCTGGTCGAACAGCCCGACCCAGTTGTAGGCGTACTTGAGCTTCCGGTCCTTGACGTAGAGGGCGTGGCCGCCGAACCGCGATCCCTGCGCGAACAGGACACCCTCGGCCTCCTCGGTGTCGATCGTGACCTCGACCCCGATCGAATACGAGCGGTTGCGGATGTTCGGCGCGACCGATTCCGGAACCTCGGCGCCGCCCGGGTAGTAGATATATCGGCTGCGGGGCTTTGACAGCTGCGGGCGCTCCGTGGTCAGGATCTGAATCGCGTTGCGGTTCTCGAGCGGCAGCGCCTGGTAGCGGCCGGCCTCGTGCCACCACAGCCCGATCAGCTCCTGCAGCTTGTCGGGCTGCTCGGCGGCGAGGTCGTGGCATTCGGTCGGATCGTTATCGGTGTTGAAGAGTTCCCAGCGCTGGCGCGAGTAGTGGGCCCACATGTCGGGTGCCGATGGCGATACTGCTGCCGCCTTCCAACCCTGATGCCAGATCGCCCGCGTGCCGCCCATCGAATAGAACTGGGTCTGCTTGTCGGTCTTAGCCTCCGCGCCGTCAAAGGTGGCAGCGAAGCTGACCCCCTCGATCGGATACTGGGTATAGCCCTTGACGACCTCCGGTGGCTCCACCCCGAGCGCTTCGTAGACCGTCGGGACGATGTCGACGGCGTGGGTGTACTGCCGCCTCACCCCAGTTTGGGTGATCTTCGCGGGCCAGGAGACGATCATCGGGTCGGCGGTCCCGCCCTCCCAGTTCGAGTAGCGCTTCCACAGCTTGAACGGCGTGTTGAACGCGCACGCCCATCCCGTCGGATAGTGGTTGTAGGTCTTAGGGCTCCCGAGGTCATCCAGCAAGGGCAGCGCTTCCTCGACAGTGTCGGGCAGTCCGTTGAAGAACTTGTTCTCGTTGACCGACCCGTTCGGTCCGCCCTCGCCCGAGGCGCCGTTGTCGGACACGAGCACGATCAGCGTGTTGTCGAGCTGACCCGACTCCTCGAGGTGGTCGAGCAGCCGTCCGATCTCGTTGTCGGCGTGGCTGAGAAAGCCGGCGTACACCTCGGCCATCCGGCAGAACAGCCGCTTCTCGTCGTCGTTCAGCGAATCCCACGGACGCACCGTGTCGAGCTCAGGCCACGGCTGGCCATCGGGACCGGTCTCATCGATGTACGGGTTGATCGGCGACAGCTCGGCCTGATCGGTGACGATCCCGAGCTTCTTCTGGCGCTCGAAGACCTGCTCTCGGTAGGCCTCGTACCCCATGTCGAACTTGCCCTTGTACTTGTCCGCCCACTCCTTCGGAGCGTGGTGCGGCGCGTGGCAGGCTCCCGGGCAGTAGTACAGGAAGAACGGCTTGTCCGGCGCGATCGCTTGCGCGTCGCGGATGAAGGACAGCGCCCGGTCGGTCAGGTCCGTCGTGAGGTGATAACCATCCTCCGGCGAATACGGCTGCTCCTCGGGATGGTTGTCGTACACGAGGTCGGGATACCACTGGTTGGTCTCCGCGCCCAGGAAGCCGTAGAAGCGCTCGAATCCGCGCCCGACCGGCCACTGATGCTTGGCGGAGGCGAGGTTCATCTCGTCCTCGGGCGTCAGGTGCCACTTGCCCGTCATGTACGTGTTCCACCCACGCTCGCCGAGGACCTCGGCGATCGTCCCGCACTCGAACGGGATGTGCCCGTTCGAGCTCGGGAAGCCCGAGGCGGCCTCGGTGATCGTCGCCATCCCGTTCGTGGTGTGGTTGCGCCCGGTCATCAGGCACGACCGTGTCGGCGAGCACAGCGCCGTCGTGTGGAAGTTCGTGTACAGCAGGCCGCGCTCTGCGATCCGGTTGATGTTCGGCGTCTCGATCATCCCGCCGAACGGCTCCATCGCCGAGAACCCGACGTCGTCGAGCACGATGTAGAGCAGGTTGGGAGTCCCCTCGGGCGCGATCGGCTGGGTGTACGGACCCCAGTCCGGAACCGACTCGGTCACATCGACGTTGACGACGCCCTTGAACGGCTTGGCCATCAGGTCCCCTTCCGGATCGCGATTTGAGAGCTCTTATCGATGATGCGTGCGGCCCCGCCCGTCGGGCATCACCCGAATGGGATGAACGGCGCGCCGCGCGATCGGATAATCGAGTCGATCGGGCGGACTGCACCGCGAACGGCACATCACCAGCGTGGCTCCGATCGCCGCCCCGACGCTCGCCAGCAGCCGCTTGCGCTCGGAGCTCATCGCGCATGCGCGTCTTCTAGCTCGGTCGCCAGACCCGCGATGACGGGATCGGCCGCCCCTCGCCGGAGGGCGCGGCGCCGGGCTTCGCGCAGTGCCGCGAGCCGCCGGCGGCCGAGCAGCGCCGGCTCGACGGGCCGCTCGTCGGCACGGGCCCGCGCGATCCAGTCGGCGGCACCGTCGTCGAGCCGTGTCCCGTCGCGGCCGAGCTGCCAGGCGACGATCTGTCCCGCGGTCAGCGGCGTGGCGCGTCTCAGTGCATCGGCAACGTCGCGCGTGAGCCGACCCGGGGTCGGGACGATCCTGGGCGCGATCGACACGTACACCCGCGGCCGCGACCCGGCCAGTGGGTCATACGAGATCGCCACCGGCTGGACCCAGCGAGCGCGGCCTCGCCGGGCGAGCGACGCCACCCCCGCCCTCAGTGGACCGATCCGTCCGTCGGGCGACAGCTCGCCTTCGGGATATATGACCACGATCCCACCGGCCTCGAGCGTCTCGGCGAGCCGCCTGAAGTCGTGCACCGCCGCGCGGGCGTGCTCGCGCCAGCGCTCGCCAAGCCGCGCCACCTCGTCGTGGTCGACCGGCGTCCACAACAGATCCGCGTACATGCCGCGGAGCACGTCCTCGGCGCGCCCGGGCGCCGGCCGGCCGCACTCGGCGGCGCGACGCGCGAGCGCGGCCCGAAGCTCGGGCGGCAGCTGACCGTCGAGCGCGAGCCGCGAATCGGCGCGAAGCAACTCCACCAGGCGCATCTCGTTCGGGTCGCGGACCGGGACGCACTGCAGGTTCCGCTCGAGCACGCCGCCGACCCGGATCGGCCACAGCAGGCGCCGGAGCCACAGGGGAATCCCCTCCGGATAGCCGGCGAGGAACCCCCGGAGGAACGCGTGGTCGTCGGTCGCAAACGTCGGCCATGGCGCGCCACGCGCCACCGCCCGTGCCCACCGCCGGTAGAGCGTCGTGACCAGGACGGGTACGTCGTTGTCGGACCGGTGGTTGGGCGCGACGATCGTTCCCGGCTCGAGGCGCAGGTGCTCGAGCCCGAACACGTGCGGGCGCAGCCGGAGCCTGACGTAGGCCGTCATTCCCGCTGCGACCGGGTGCTGAGCCGGCAGCGCCATCAGACAGAGGATGTCGCACTTCCCCCGAGCCCGCGCACGGCGGTGTCGAGGAGCGTTCGCGCGATCAGGTCGCCCACGCCGGGCAGCGGGAGCGCGGCGGGCAGGAACGAGACAGCGGCGGCGAACACGAGCCCGATCCGGGTGCCGCGATCCTCGGTGTGCGGTGACCAGCTGAGCGAGACGCGATCGGCGTCGGATGGTCCACTCGGCAGTCGGCTCAGGGTGACGGCCGCGTGCGGTTCAGCCCGGATCGCCACGTCGAACTCGAACGTCTTGGCGAACGGGCTCTGGGCGACGTGGACGACCACGTGCGCGCGCGTGGGCAGCCCGCGGGCGTCCCGGCCGAGAACGGTGACCGAGCGGATGAACTCGCCACCCCAATCCGGGTAACGCTCGACCGCTCCAAGCACGGAGAAGCACGTCGCCGGCGGCGGACTCACGACCGCATCGGCCCGGCCATCGAGCTGTTTCATCCCGACCGACTATGGAACACCTGCGTAACGTGTCACTCGAGGCGCGTGACGGTGACCGTGCCGTGTGGTGCATGCCCCCACATGCGTAGCACGCCACGGTCCGTGCGAATCGGCGCGAGTGTCGTGTTTTGCAGGTTGTTTTGGGGTCGATTCGCCACCGAGCGCCGCGCCCGCCCCCAGGGTGCCCGCCGTCACAGATGTTCGCCTTCGCCCCGCTAAAATCTTAGTCGTACCGACTCAGATCGGAAGGACTTTGAAACGTGGAAACTGAGAATCAGAACAACCAGAACGCGCGCTTGTGCGACCTCTGCGGCGAGCGCCCGGCGGCGGTGGACGTGATGTTCGTCGCCGGCGGCGAGCGGCGCCACGGTGGTCTGTGCGAGCAGTGCGCGCGCGATGCGATGACCCAGCAGCAGCTGGGCGGCGGCCCGTTCGGGGCTGCGCCGGCGGGCGGTCTTTTCCAGAGCGCCTCCCCGGCTGTGCGCCAGCGCCAGCAGACCGGACGGCGGTCGCAGACGCCGGCGCTCGATCAATTCGGCCGCGACCTCACCGCCGAGGCCCACAACGGCCGGATCGACCCGGTGATCGGCCGAGAGCCTGAGATCGAGCAGGTGATCGAGGCGCTGTCGAGGCGCCGGAAGAACAACGCCGCTCTGATCGGCGAGGCCGGCGTCGGCAAGACGGCGATCGCCGAGGGCCTCGCGCTGCGAATCGCGCACGGTGACGTGCCCGAGCCTCTGCACGGGATCCGGGTGGTCGCACTCGACCTCGCCGGGATGGTCGCCGGAACGCAGTTCCGTGGCGCGTTCGAGCAGCGGCTCAAGGCCCTGCTCGACGAGGTGGCGGGCTCGGACGGTCAGGTGATCCTGTTCGTCGACGAGCTCCACACCGTGCTCGCCGCCGGCGCGGCCGAAGGCGCGATGGACGCCGCGAACATGCTCAAGCCGATGCTGGCCCGCGGCGAGCTGCGGATGATCGGCGCGACGACGCTAGCGGAGTACCGCAAGATCGAGCGTGACTCGGCGCTTGCCCGGCGCTTCTCGCCGGTAATGGTCGAGGAGCCCTCGGTGCAGGACACGATCTCGATCCTGAACGGACTGCGCTCGCAGTACGAGGAGCACCACCGCGTCCGGATCGCCGACGAGGCGATCGAGACCGCGGCCCGGCTGTCGGACCGCTACATCAGCGAGTACCGGCTCCCCGACAAGGCGATCGACCTGGTCGACCAGGCCGCGGCGAGGCTGCGGCTGCGGAGCGCCGGGAGCGACGGCGACCGGCTCCGCACGGAGCTCGAGCGGCTCCGCGCGGAGAAGCAGGCGGCCGTGGACGCCGAGGCGTACGAGGACGCCGGCAAGATCAAGCTGGAGATCGACCGTCTCGAGCGGCAGCTGTCAGACCTCGCCGACGAGGCCGAGGTCGTGGTCGGCGAGCAGGAGATCGCGGACGTCGTGGCCGCCCGGACCGGGATCCCCGTCGGGCAGCTCGTCGCCGGCGAGCTCGAGCGGCTTGGAACCCTCGAGGGGGACCTCCACCGCCGCGTCATCGGACAGGAGGCAGCCGTTCATGCGGTTGCCGAGACCGTGCGCCACGCCCGCGCGGGGCTCGCCGAGCCCGACCGGCCACTGGGCAGCTTCCTGTTCATGGGCCCGACCGGCGTCGGCAAGACCGAGCTCGTGAAGGCCCTGGCCGAGCGGCTGTTCGCCACCGAGAAGTCGCTGGTCCGGATCGACATGTCGGAGTACCGCGAGCCGCACACGGTGGCGCGGCTGATCGGCTCGCCGCCCGGATACGTCGGGTACGGCGACGGCGGACAGCTGACCGAGCCGGTGCGCCGGCGTCCGTATTCGGTCGTGCTGCTCGACGAGATCGAGAAGGCCCATCCCGAGGTCTGGAACGTGCTGCTCCAGGTCCTCGATGACGGCCGTCTGACTGACGGCGAGGGCCGCACGGTCGACTTCACCAACACGGTGGTCGTCATGACCTCGAACCTCGGCGCCGGACAGGCCAAGCGCGCGATCGGCTTCACCGCCGGCGCAGCCGAGCCGGCGTCCGACCGGATCCTCGAGGCGGCCAAGCGGGCGTTCCTGCCCGAGTTCCTGAACCGGATCGACGAGATCGTCGTGTTCGAGCCGCTCAGCGAGGAGCAGGTCCAGCGGATCGCCGAGCTGTTGTGCTCGCGGATCGCGGACAGGCTCCGTGAGGAGCGGGACGTCGAGCTCGAAGTCGACTCCGAGCTCGTGGCCCGGCTGGCGCGCGAGGGCTTCGACGCCGAGTTCGGCGCGCGGCCGCTCAAGCGCCACCTGCGCCGGACACTCGAGAAGGAGCTGACCCGCGCGATCCTCGACGGACGGATCGGCGACGGTACCCGGGTCCGGGCCACCGGCGGCGACGACGGGGAGATCGCGCTCGGATTGCTCGAGCCGGCTCGCGCGTAATCCAGATATAGAATCGTCCGGGACAGCTCATCGGGAGTTGTCCCGGACGAGAGCGCGCGCCGTACCCGGTCTGACGACGGCGCGCTGTCGGAGGTTTGCCATGTCCGGTGCGCTTCAGATCGTGGGGGCGTTGATGGTCCTGGCGGCGTTCGTCGCCGTCCAGCGGGGTGCTGCGAGTGCGTCTGCCCCCGCCGTCCTCGTCCTCAATCTCGTAGGCTCGGCCGTCCTCGCGGTGCTGGCGCTGATCGGACGTCAGTGGGGATTTCTGCTGCTCGAAGGCGCCTGGTCGGCGGTGTCCGCGATGAGCCTGGCCCGCGACACGCTCCGGTAATGTCAACGGTGATCTTGCCGCTTAAGGCCGACGGATATGAGGAGCTGCGCGGGGCGATCGTCAGCGGAGAGCTGTTGCCCGGCGAGCGCCTGCTCGAGGAGGACCTGAGCGCGAAGCTCGGCCTCGGTCGCGCAGCGGTTCGGATGGCGCTCGTCCGGCTCGAGCACGACGGGCTCGTCGAGCGAGAGCGCCATCGCGGCGCGCGCGTCCGGCGCGTGTCCGAGAGCGAGGCGGTCGAGATCCTCGAGGCGCGCGCGGCGCTCGAAGGTCTCGCGGCGCGACACGCCGCGCTCAACGCCGACGGCGACGCGGTCGACGAGCTTCGCGGGATCGTGGTCGAGATGCGCGAGCTCAGGGAGCGCGGCGACCTGCTCGCGGTCTCGAACGCCAACGCTCGGCTGCACGACCATATCCTCGAGCTCTCGCGCCACGAGACGGCCAAGCGCCTCTCCCGGACGCTGAGCTCGCAGCTGGTCCGGTTCCAGTACCGGACAGTGCTCCTTCCCGGACGCCCGGAACGCTCCCACGCCGAGCACATCGAAATCGTGGAGGGGATCGCCGCTAACGATCCAGGGGCGGCCGAGCAGGCGATGCGCCTGCATCTCTCGCGCGTCGCCGAGGCTCTGCGGTCGCACTACCACGGTGACGGCTACGAAGCGACTTCGGCCGGCGCCGCCGGCGAGCACCCTGGCACGTAGGACTCGTGGCCGAGGGCATCGCGCAGCGGCCGGGACGTCCACCGGGCACCTCGCGTAGCGCCGTCAGTCACACGGCGCTCGAGATGTTCGCCGAGCGCGGGTTCGAGGAGACGACGGTCGACGACATCGCCGAGGCGCTCGGGGTGAGCCGCCGCACGCTGTTCCGCTACTTCGCATCCAAGAACGACATGGTGTGGGGCGACTTCGACTGGGTGCTGGGGCGCCTGCGCCGCTGCCTGGACGCGACCGCGGCCGACGAGCCGCTCCAGGAAGCGCTGCGCCGCGCGGCGGTCGAGTCCAACCGCTACGAGGACGAGCAGCTTCCGGAGCTGCGCATCAGGATGCGACTGATCACCGGCGTTCCCGCGCTCCAGGCGCACTCGGCGCTCCGGTACGCGGAATGGCGAGAGGTGATCGCCGAGTGGGTCGCGAAGCGCCTGGAGTGCGAGCCCGGCGATCTCGTTCCCCAGACGGTGGCGCACGCGGCGCTCGGGACGTCGATGGCGGCGTTCCTCGTGTGGGTCGACGACCCGTCGAGCGACCTCGTGGCGAACCTCGAGCGGGCGTACCGGCTCCTCGGCGAGGGCCTGCGCGACCTCAGCGCCGGCTGACCGGCGGCGGGCGCCTCGGCAGTAGCGCGCGAAAGTCTCTCGTGCGCGCGCACGCGATCCAGATGCCGAGCCCGCGGGCGGATTCGTCGGCGAGACGGAGCGCCGCGTAGCTAGCCGGATCGAGCGACGGCCGGTCGGCGAGCCAGTCGGCTACGACGAGCGCGGCGAGCAACGCGCCAACTCTCCGGGCTAGGCCGTGGTCGCGTCGTGCGCGCGCGGCCGCCAGCGCGATCGCGAACGGCGCCCACGGACCTGCCAGCGCCCGGCCGAGGTCGCGCCCCTCCTGGACCGTGGCCTGCACGCTGGTGGCGGTGGCCCAACCGGCCGCGCCGCTCGGTAGCCGCCGGGCGACGCTTCGGTGGAGACGGACGGCGCGCAGGGCGGTGAGGATCGCGAGTGCGGGCCAGACGCCGGCCAGCGCCGCGCCCCAGCCCAACGCGGCCGGCGGCGAGACGAACAGTGCCGGCAGCCGCTCCGGGTGACGGACGAGCAGCGGCGCGACCGACTCGTTGTACGCGACCCGGCGCCGGTACCACGCCCACGGCTCGACCCGATCGTGGTGAGCGACGCGCGTACATGGCTCATAGCGCACCTGCCAGCCCGCGTCGTGGAGGCGCCAGACAAGGTCGACGTCCTCGCCGAGCGTGAGGTCCTCGTCGAACCCGCGGCCGAGCGCCTCGCGCCGCGCAACCATCGCCGCGCTTGGCACGTACCACACCCATGCGAACGGACGCACGAGCGATGGCCGCGGTCCCATGTCGAGCGATGAGCGGCACCGCTCGTAGGCGGCGATCCTGCCCGCGTGCTCGCCCGAGGAGACGATCCGGGGTGCGACCAGTCCCACCGCGGAATCCGTCAGGTGGTCGAGCAGCCCGCCGGGAAACCCGGGTGGCGGGATGCAGTCGGAGTCGAGGAACGCCACGAAGGGCGTCTCGGCCAGCTCGAGTCCGGTGTTCCGGGCCGCCGACGCGCCTCGGTTCTCGGAATGACGTACGTACCGTGCTCCGAACCGCTCGGCGACCGCGGCGATGGCGGCGCCGTCGGGTGATCCGTCATCGACGACGATCGTCGGCGGACCCGGTGTCAGTGCACCCAGGCAGCGCGCGAGCTGATCGGCGCGCTCGTGGACGGGGACGATGATCGTGAGTTCGGCGCCAGCGTGCGGCTGGGTCGGCGGGTCCGGATGCACTAGACCCGCGTCCAGCAATCGCCGCGCCAGCAGCCGCTCGGCCGGCCCCTCACCCACGGGCCGGCCCGCCAGCCAGCCGTCGAGGAGCTCGGCGCCCCGGCTCGACAGCGTCAGCAGCCTCGGCGGGGAGCCGCCGAGAACGACCTCGCCACCGCCGCCCCGCCGCAGACCACGCGCGGGACGCAGCCGCCACCCGACGGGGACGGGCACGATGTCTACGGCGTCAGTCCTCCGTCGACCGGGATCACCGCACCGGTCAGCGCCGACGCCCCGGATCCGCACAGCCAGACGACCGCCGCTGCGATCTCGTCCGGCTCGAGCACGCGGCGGAGCAGATGCTGGCCCGCGAACGCATCCTGGTCGGGCAGGTCGTACAGCGCGGCGCTCTCGGCGAGCATCGCCCCTCGGGTGGAGCCAGGGCAGACGACGTTCGCGGCCACTCCGGTCCCGGCCAGGTCGGCGGCCAGCGCGCGGACGTACCCGACGACGGCCGCCTTCGCGGCCGAGTACGCGGCAAGCCCCGGCATCGCCCGCAGGGCGGCCGCGGACGCGACCGCGACGAACCGGCCACGACCCGCGGCCACCATACTCGGGACGAGAGCCTCGGCCAGGCGCCGCGTGCCGTGCAGGTTGACGTCGATCATGCGCGACCACGCATCGCGGTCCGTCGCCCAGGCGGCGCCACCGGCGATCACACCTGCGGCCGCGACCGCCGTGCCGGCGCCCCGGCCCGCCAGCGCCGCCGAAACGCGGGGGGTGAACTCGTCGCCGGCGACGTCGGCCTGGAGCACCTCGACGTTGGGCGCACCGGCGTCCCGACACCGCTCGGCGACGGCCTCGAGGTCCGCGGGCGACGGCATCGCGTACCCGATCCCGGGCTGCTGCTCGCACGCATCGATCAGCAGCAGCGACCAGCCTTCCGCGGCGAGCCCGACGCCGACCGCCGCGCCGATGCCCCGCGCCGCGCCGGTGACCACCGCCACCGTGTCAGGCATGCACCGCCGCCACGAGCGCGTCGAGGATCGTCGCGCACCCGGCGACCGCCTCTTCGAACAACTGCCGTCCCTCCTCGGCGGTGGCGCCCGACGGATCGCCGAGCACGCCGTTGGGGCTCACGGCGCGGACGCCCTCGGTGCGGAGCCGCTCCATCAGCTCGCCCAGCGGTCGCTCCTCGCCCGGCTCGGCGAGTTCGCGCCGGACGGCCGACGGATCGAGATACAGGAGCAGCGACGTCTCGGTGCGGCCGGCGTGCGCGTCGCCCGCTGCCGGCGCCACCCCGAACGCCGCGCAGCGGCGGCCCTCGCCCTGGAGTTGCGAGACCGCCGCGCACACCGCGTCGGCGTTTCCGCCATGGGCGTTGACCAACAGCAGAGCATCCCAATGGCGGGAGGCGTCCCGCCCGAGCTCGACCAGCAACCCGGTCAGCGCGCGCGTGCCGATCGACAGCGTGCCCGGGAACGCGTCGTGCTCTCCGCTCGCGCCGAACGCCACCGCCGGCGCGAGCGCGACGCCGTCACGCGCCGCCACCACGCCCCGGGCAACCGCGACCGCGATGCGCGTGTCCGTGTCGAGCGGAAGGTGTGGACCGTGCTGCTCGATCGACCCCAAAGGCACGACCAGCGCCCTCCGCGAAACGCGATCGATCTCCGGCCAGGTGGCGTCCGGGAGATTTGTCACAGGGTGCTAAATTATCGCGCCCGACCGCCCCGCAGGAGAGGAGAAGGGCATGAGCAGCAGGTCCGAGCAGCTCGAGCAGACCGCGCCCCCGCCGGAGCCAGTCGAGGACACGGTGGCCCCGCCACCCCAGGAGGATCTGGTCATCGAGGACCTGCTGGTCGAGGATGTCTCGATCGACGGCATGTGCGGCGTCTACTAACACCGCCGCGGTGACCTCCGCCGAGCTCAAGCGAGCCGCGCGGCTGGATCCCGAGGTGGAGCTGAGGCCCGAGCGCTTCGGCGGCCTGGCCTACCACTTCGGCACGCGACGGCTGTCGATCGTCCGTCGCCGGACCGACGAGGGGCGTTCGTTGACCGACGAACTCGAGACCGGTCTCGACGCGCCGATCTGCCTGACGTGGGAGCTCACCTACGCGTGCAACCTGGCGTGCGTCCACTGCCTGTCCAGCTCTGGCCGCCGTGACCCCCGCGAGCTCACCACCGCCGAGTGTCAGGCGGTGATCGACGAGCTCGAACGGATGCAGGTCTTCTACGTGAACATCGGCGGCGGCGAGCCCACCGTCCGGCGCGACTTCTGGGAGCTTCTCGACTACGCCGTCGCCCACCACGTCGGCGTCAAGTTCTCGAGTAACGGCTCCCGCATCACCCCCGAGATCGCCGCCCGCATCGCCGGCACCGAGTACGTCGACGTGCAGGTGTCGCTCGACGGCGCCACCGCTGCCGTCAACGACCGCGTGCGCGGCCCCGGCTCGTACGCGACCGCCATCCGCGCGATGGAGAATCTCGCGGCCGCCGGCTTCGAGGGATTCAAGCTGTCGGTCGTGGTCACACGCGAGAACGTCAGTCAGCTCGACGCCTTCAAGGCGCTGGCCGATCGCTACGACGCCCAGCTGCGGCTCACCCGCCTCCGGCCCTCCGGCCGCGGCGCCGACGTCTGGGACGAGCTCCACCCCACCGCGCCGCAGCAGCGCGAGCTGTACGAGTGGCTGCTCGCGCACGGAGAGTCGGTCCTCACCGGTGACTCGTTCTTCCACCTCGGCGGCTACGGGAAGTCTCTCCCCGGGCTCAACCTGTGCGGAGCCGGGCGAGTCGTCTGCCTGATTGATCCGATCGGCGACGTATACGCGTGTCCGTTCGTGATCCATGACTCGTTCCGCGCCGGGAACGTGCGCGAGCCGGGTGGGTTCGAGCGGGTGTGGCGTGAATCCGATCTGTTCGTCGAGCTCCGCGAACCGCAGCACGCCGGCGCATGCACGAACTGCGGGCTGTTCGACAAGTGCCGCGGTGGATGCATGGCCGCCAAGTTCTTCACCGGGCTGCCGCTCGCGGGACCCGACCCCGAGTGCGTGCTCGGCCACGGCGAGCGACTTCTGGCCGAGCGTGACGGCTCGCCGGTCCCAAAGCCATCGGTCGACATGTCCAAGCGCTCGCGGACCACACCCCCAACGCACCCCTGCAACGAGAGCCCGGTCGCGGTCCTGCGCTCGCCGTGAAGCTCACCAGGAACCCCTGGTTCGAATCGGTCGCGGTGGCCCAGCGACGGGCCAAGAGGCGCCTGCCGAAATCGGTCTACTCCGCACTGATCGCAGGCTCGGAGGCCGGCGTGACGCTGGCGGACAACGTCGCGGCTTTCGGAGAGCTCGGCTTCGCCCCCCACGTCGGCGGCGCCCCCGCCCATCGCGACATGACGACGACGGTGATGGGCGAGGAGATCTCGCTGCCGGTGCTGATCTCGCCGACGGGCGTGCAGTCCGTCCATCCCGAGGGCGAGGTGGCGGTCGCGCGGGCGGCCGCCGCGCGAAGTACGGCGATGGGACTGAGCTCGTTCGCGAGCAAACCGATCGAGGAAGTCGTCGCGGCCAACCCACAGACGTTCTTCCAGCTCTACTGGGCGGGCTCACGCGAGCAGATCGCCGCCCGGATCGAGCGCGCGCGCGCCGCCGGCGCGCGCGGCTTGATCGTCACCCTCGACTGGACGTTCTCGCACAGCCGCGACTGGGGCAGCCCGTGGATCCCGGACCATGTCGATCTCAAGGCAATGCTGCGGATGGCGCCCGAGGCCCTCACCCGGCCGCAGTGGTCGTTGGACTGGATCCGCGCCGGCGGACCGCCCGACCTCTCCGTGCCGAACGTGTCGCCGGTTGGCGCGCCGCCAACGACGTTCTTCGGCGCCTACGGCGAGTGGATGATGACCCCGCCCCCCTCCTGGGACGACCTGCGCTGGCTGCGCGGGCAGTGGCAGGGTCCGTTCATGCTGAAGGGCGTGATCCGGGTCGATGACGCCCGGCGCGCGGTCGACGCAGGCTTCACCGCGATCTCGGTGTCGAACCACGGGGGCAACAATCTCGACACCACCCCGGCCTCGATCCGCGCGCTCCCCGCAATCGCCGAGGCGGTCAGCGACCAGGTCGAGGTGCTCCTCGACGGCGGGATCCGGCGCGGCGGCGACGTCGTCAAAGCGCTCGCACTCGGTGCCAGGGCGGTGATGATCGGCCGGGCGTATCTGTGGGGTCTCGCCGCCGCCGGTCAGTCGGGGGTGGAGAACGTCCTCGACATCATGCGCGCCGGGATCGAGTCGACGCTGCTGGGACTCGGCCGCGCCTCGACGAGCGACCTGACCCCCGAGGACGTGATCGTCCCGGCGGGCTTCGTCAGCTCTCGTGGATGACGACGCCGCGGATGTTCTTGCCCGCCAGCAGGTCGCGGTAACCGTCGTTGACCTGCTCGAGCGTGTACTTCCGCGTGATGATCTCGTCCAGCTTCAGATGGCCCGACTTGTAGAGGCCGAGCAGGTTGGGCATCTCGAAGATCGGGTTCGACCCGCCGGCGAGCGAGCCCTGGATCCGCTTGTGCCAGCCGACCATCGGCGAGCCGGTCAGGCTGATCGACTTCTCGTCCGCGCGGCTCACCGAGGTGATGACGACGCGCCCCGCCTTCCCGATCAGCCCCACGGCGTCGACCGTGGTCTCGGGCTCGAGCACACCGACGGTGATGACCGCGAGGTCAGCCATCTGGCCGTGCGTCCGCTCGAACACGATCTCGCGCGCTTCGTCGACGCCGCCGGCGGTGTGCGTGGCGCCTAGCTTACTCGCCATCTCGAGCTTGAACGGGTTGGGGTCGATCGCCACCACGGTCGTCGCGCCCGCATAGCGCGCGCCCTGGACGGCGTTGATCCCGACTCCGCCGACGCCGAAGATCACGACGGTGTCGCCGGCGCGTGTCTCGCCGGCGCGGACCGCCGAGCACCAGCCCGTGGTGACGCCGCAGCCGACGAGACATGCCACCTCGAACGGGATGTCGTCGTCGATCCGCACGCACGAGTACTCGGAGACGACTGTGTGGTCGGAGAACGTGCCGAGCGCACAGAACCCGCCGTAGTCCTCGCCGCCCCGATGGAAGCGGAAGGTCTCGTCCTGAAGGCAGCCGACGCCGGCATAGAGGCCCCGGTCGCACAGGTTCTGGTGGCCGGTCGAGCAATAGCGGCACTTTCCGCACGCCGGGATGTACGAGGTCACGACGTGGTCGCCCGGCGCGACCCGCGTGACGCCGGAGCCGACGGCCTCGACGATCCCCGCACCCTCGTGCCCGCCCACGAGCGGGAAGCGGATGTGGCTGCCGCCCTCCCGGCGGATGTGCTCATCGGAATGACACAGCCCCGCGGCCTTGTAGCGGATCAGCACCTCGTACTCCTTGGGCGGATCGAGGTCGAGCTCGGTGATCTCCCAGTCGGTGCCGGGCTGGTGGAGCACGGCCGCTCGTGTTGTCATGGTCGCCATCGGATCTCTCCCCTCGCGTTCATGCGACCTGCGGGACCACCTCGGCGCCGATCAGGCGCAGGTGGTCGAGGTCGTCGATGTCGAAGATGTGCAGGTAGACGGTTTCGCAGCCCTCGCCGGCCAGGGATTCGAGCGAGGCGATCAGGTCGGCCGGCGTGCCCACCACGCCGTTAGCGAGCATCCGCTCGCCGGGGGCCCCGAGGCGCGCCAACCGCTGCTGTGCCTCCTCCTTGGTCGCGCCACAGATGACCTGATGGGTGGCCGACAGCCGGAGCGTTGCGGGATCGCGGCCGATCTCTTCGCAGATTCCGCGCACGTTGTCGAACCGCTCGCGGACGCCATGGCCGGCGCCGCTGTTGAACTCGTCGGCCCACTTGGCCGCCATCAGCGGCGTCCGGCGCGGGCCGGTGCCGCCGATCACGATCTCGGGCCGCGGCTGCTGCACGAGCACCGGGAAGTTGCGCGCCTCCTCGAGCTGCCAGAAGCGGCCGTCGAAGCTGAACGCCTCGCCCTGGGGCGTCGTCCACAGCCCGTTGATGATCTGCATCTCCTCGTCGAGGCGGTCGAAACGCTCCCCGATCGGTGGGAACGGGATGCCGAACGCCCTGTGTTCGCGCTCGTACCAGCCGGTTCCGATGCCGAACACGACTCGCCCGCCCGACATCTGGTCGACGGTCGCGACCGAGTTGGCGACGACACCGGGGTGCCGGAACGTGCCCGCGGTCATCAGCGTCCCGAGCTTGATCCGGCTGGTCTCGAGTGACACGCCCGCGAGCGTCGTCCATGAGTCCGTCGGCCGGTACTCAGGGTCGGTCGAATCGATCCCGAGGTAGTGGTCGCCGCGGAAGAACGCGTCGAACCCGGACTCCTCGGTGGCCTTCGCCATAGCCACAACCCGGTCGTAGGTCGCGCCGTGGCGCGGCTCCATCAGCACCCTGACTTTCAAACCGCCTCCTCCTCCGGTCGCGGCAACGGGAACGGCGCCGGCCCGCCTCCGTCGAGAACGAGCACCTGGCCGGTCACGAACTCGGCGCCGTCGCCGGCGAGGTAGCGGACGGCGGCGGCGACGTCGTCCGGCCGGCCGACCCGGCCGACGGGCAGACCGCGCCCGCGCCGCTTCATCTCAGCGCGGACATCGAGGTTCGGGTCGAGACTGAGCACCGAGCGGCTGGTGTCGAGCGCGCCCGGGGCGATCGCATTGACCGTGATCCCCCACGCGGCGACGTCCATCGACAGCGCCCGCGTCAACCCGATGATCCCGGCCTTCGACGCCGAGTAGGGAGTCGAGCGCGGGGCCGCGATCACGCCCGCCATCGAGGACACGTTGATGATGCGCCCCCACCGCTGGCGGCGCATCGCGGGCACCGCCGCGCGGCACATCAGATAGGTGCCGCGCAGGTTGATCCGAATCACCTCGTCGAACACCTCGACCGGGATCTCGTCGATCACGTCGCGATCGAGTCCCTGTGGCGCGGCGGCATTGTTGACGAGGATGTCGAGCCGGCCGAAGCGCTCGAGCGCCCGGCCGACCATCGCCTCGGCGTCGTGCTCGTCGCCGATGTCCCCGAGGACCGCGGCCGCGGTGCCACCGGCCGTCTCGATCTCCGCGACGAGCGTGTCGAGCCCGCTCCACGATTCCGGCTGCTCGGAGCCGACGATCTCTTGCCGGCGGTTGAGCACCCCGGTCGGTCGGCGGTCGGCGACGACGACCGTGGCGCCGTCGGCGGCCAGGGACCGCGCGATCGCTTGCCCGCCGCCGTCGGGCTTGCCGCATCCCGTGATGAGTGCCACGCGGTCCTTCACGATCGCGTAACTCCTGGGTACGGCGCGCGCGCCTGGCCGCCACCGTCGACCGCGAGCACCTGGCCCGAGATCCACCTCGCCTGATCGGACGCCAGGAACAGCACGGCGGCCGCGGCGTCCCAGCAGTCTCCCTCGGTGCCGAGCGCGGTCATCTTGCGGCGGGGCTCGCGCGCCTCGGCGGGCAGGTTCTCGGCCACGCCGGCGGTCCAGAGGGCGCCGAGCTCGACGGCGTTGATCCTGATCCCGCGCTCGCCGAGCAGGTACGAGGCCCCGCCCGTCAACGACTCGAGCCCCGCCTTGCCGAGGCCGTAGACCGTGCCGGCGCGGCGGGCGGCGGCCGAGCTGATGTTGACGATCGCGCCTCCCGCCGGCATGACCGGGGCGACCCGCCGCGTCATCAGCCACGCCGCCTTCAGGTTGAGCGTCATCAGCTCGTCGAATGTCTCGGGCTCGACGTCGAACAGCTCGGCCGGACTCCAGGCGGCGACGTTGTTGACGAGCGTGTCGAGCCCGCCGAGCCCGTCGCGAGCCTCGGCCACCGCCCGCGCGCAGTCTTCGTCGCGCGTCACGTCGGCGATCACCGGAATGGCCATGCCGCCGGATGCCTCGATTTGATCCACGGTGCGAGCCGCCGCGGTCGCGTCCCGATCGAGCACGGCGACCCTCGCTCCGTGCCGGGCGAATAGCCGGGAGACGGCCCAGCCGATCGTCCCCGGTCCGCCGTCGCGGCCGCCGCCACCGGTGACCAGCGCCGTCCGGCCGGTCATGCACTCGGCGCTCAGCGGACCATCGACGTCGACTCTCATTCGGGGTAGTGCAGCTCGATCGCGTCGGCCGGAATCGCCAGCGTCTTGCCGAGGATCGCCCGCATCACGTCCGGCGGCGCAAGGCAGTCTTCGCACGCCTCGGGCGTCGCGACGATGTCGATCACAACATGCTCGCCGTCTTCCCGGGCCGCGAGGTCGTACCCGTCCGCCGCGAGCATCGTCCGCATCTCCTTGAGTCCCTGCTCGCTGAACATCGCGTCAACCTCCCTCCGCCACCGCCACGGTGGCGCGTTCTATCTCCACGGACGAGTTCGACCACTCGCCGAACACGCGGAACACCATCGAGATCGCGGCGTTGCGGGCGCCGGCGACGAGGATCGGGACCGACGCGCGGCTCGGCAGAAACGGAGTGAACACGTCTCCGGGCACTCGCTCCTCCTCGCTCGCCGACCGCGCGCCGAAGCCGCCCTCGGACATCGCGTCCTTGCCGGTGCGCCGCAGGTCGGCCTCGACCCGCCCGCAGTGCTCGATCAGCCAGTCCTTGACGTCGGCCTTGGAGTAGCCGGCGGCGGCGAGCATCTGGGCGTGCTCGGGGCAGAACACAATCCCGGCCGACTGGGCGCGGAAGATCATCACCCCGGTTCGCGAGATGGTGTCCGCGAAGTCGTTCAGGAGCTGCTCGGGGTCCTGCGTGTGGCGGTTGTCGACGAACTCGTACGTTCGGGTCAGCGTCGTTGACACCGCGTTCGCGCCCAGCGGCAGACCCATCTCGGTGGCGAGCGGCTCCCACGGGCTCTCCTCCTCGTTCTCGCCGAAGCAGATCGCCCACCGGCCCGGGATCCCCTGGGTCGTCTGGTCGAACACGTGCGGTACGACGCCGAACGCGTTCCGGAGCATCAGCCCGAGCGCGCGCGGGATCGTGGCGTTGGGCCGGAACCCGCCGGCAAAGATCCCGCCGGTGCAGTTGATCTGAAGCTCGCCGCGGATCGGGCCGTTGATCACGATCAGCGGCGCCGGTCCGCTCGTCGACTGCCAGCCGCCGCCCTTGGCGGCGCGGTCGCGCATCACCGCATCCCATGCCGCCAGCACGACCGGGAAGTACTCGGGCAGGCAACCGGCCATCGCGGCGTTGATCGCGGCGGTTTGCACCGTGCACTCGCGTCCGAGGTGGTCCATCCGCCACAGAACCTCGTCGGGGTCGCGGCTCGTGTGGGCGAGGAACTGGTCGAGCAGCGCCTGCGAGGCCGGAACCACTGGGAGCCCGTCGGTCCAGCCCTGCTCGTAGCAGTACTCGATCGCCTCGCGGGCGACGTCGGGATCGGGCTCGGTCGTCATTCCGATAGCAGCCTCGCGACCTGATCGACCACGCTCTCCGCCCGCTCGCGCACCTGTTCGGGGGTGAGTCCGGCGACCGGGTGCGGCGTCGTCAGATAGGCGTAGCCGGGGGCTCCCTGGACGTCGGCCATCGCGTCGGCGGTGGCCTTGAACGCGTCCGAGCAGATCACCGCTGCCGGCGTGCCGTGACGCTCGAAGAGAATTCCGTCGGCGACCGCCGACGCGCTGCACGAGCCTCAATCCCCAATACCTATCACCACCAGATCCGACTCGCGGCTGAGCTCGTCGATCAGTTCCGGCGCCGCCGGCTGCGCGAAGTTCTCCTTGCGGCGGAGCGTGGCGTCGCCGGCGCCGTAGCGTTCGCGCAGGATGTCCGCCACGTCAGTCAGGAACCGGCTCGCGTTCTGCTTGCCGTTCTCCAGCAACCCGACCCGCGCGCCGCCCAACTCCCCCGTCCGGGGCGCCAGCGTCAAACCAACTGTAGTCGTTTTACCGGACAACCCGGTCGGATCGAGAATCGCACTGGTCATCGTCAAGCCTCCTCGTCAGCGGCTTGGGAAGTAACTAGCTCCATGCTGAAGTTTCTTCCCAAGCGGGTCACTGATGGTCATGAATCAACACGCCACGGATGTTGCGACCCGCGAGCATGTCCTCATAGCCCTGGTTGATGTTGTCGAGCGTGTACCGGTTCGTGATCAGCTCGTCGAGCTTGAGATCGCCGTTCTTGTACAGCCCGAGCAGGCGCGGCATGTCGTAAAGCGGGTTCGCGCCACCGAACAGCGACCCCTGGATGTTCTTGTGAAATCCAGTCACCGGCGAGCCGTGGATCGCGATCGTGTCACCCTCGCCACCCACGGCCGTCACCACCACGCTTCCGCCCTTGCCGATCATCTCGACCGCGTTCCGCAGCACCTCGGCATGCATCACCCCGACGGTGATCACGGCGTGGTCGGCCATCTGGCCGTTCGTGAGCTCCCACACCTTCTGCTTGGCCTCCTCGGGATCGCCGGTCGTGAAGGTGGCGCCGAACTTGCCTGCCATCTCCTGCTTGAACGGGTTCGGGTCGACCGCGATCACGTTCTTGGCGCCGGCGTACGCCGCGCCCTGGACCGCGTTCATGCCGACGCCGCCGGTGCCGAAGATCACGACGGTCTCCCCCGCCCGCGTGCCCGCGGCATACACCGACGAGCCCCACCCTGTGGTGACCCCGCATGCCACCAGCGCCGCGATCTCGAACGGGAGATCGTCGTCGATCGGGACGCACGAGTTCTCGGGGATCACCATCCACTGCGAGAACGTGCCGAGCACGCACATTCCGCCGATGTCCTCGCCGTTCTCGTGGAAGCGGAAGGTGCCGTCGAGGAACATTCCCGTACCGGCGTTCAGCCCGTCGTTGCACATGTTCTGGTGACCCGTCGAGCAGTATCGGCAGTGACCGCACACGGGGATCCACGAGGTGCAGATGTGATCGCCCTCTCGTACGCGCGTGACCGACGGCCCGACCTTCTCCACCACTCCCGCGCCCTCGTGCCCGCCGACCATCGGATAACGGTACGGACCGCCTTCGCGAACGTGCTCATCCGAGTGACACAACCCGCACGCCATGACCCGGACGAGGACCTCGTGCTCACGAGGCTCGTCGAGGTCGAGCTCTGTCACCTCCCACGGAAGCCCAGCCCCCCGAACGATTGCCGCGCGTGTCTTCACTCTGCCTCTCCTGTAGTCGAAGTAACTGCGCCGGCGAGCTGCGGCGCGTCGATCCCGAGGAAGCGGAACGTGTTGTGCCAGGTGATGTCCTCGAGCACATCGGGCTCCAGATCCAGCAAGCGCAGCGTGCGCGCACACGGATCCTCGCGCGGCATCGCCGGGAAGTCCGACCCGACGAGCACCTGCCGGTGGCCGACGAGGTCGATCAGGAAGCGGAGCGCCCGGCGGTCGAACACGAGCCCGTCGTAGTAGAAGCGGCGGGTGAGCTCCGCCGGGGAGATCCCCTCGGCCTCGGAAGACGGGGGCTCTTCGTTCCACGTCTTGCCCCAGAACGTCATCGCGCGCGGAAGCATCATCGGGAAGCCGCCGGCGCCGTGGCTGAAGGCAAGCCGCAGGCGCGGGTGGCGCTCGGCCAGCCCGCTCGTGATGATCCCCGCACACGCCAGCAGCGCGTCGGCTCCGACCGCGAACGCCGCCACCGGGATCAGGCCCTGCGGAAGCCGGTCGCCGAAATCGGCCGGCATCGCATGGATGAAGATCGGCATCTGAAGCTCCTCGGCCGCCGACCAGAACTCCTCGTATTCCTCGCCGTGCACGGCGCGACCCACCACATTGGAGGCGATCTCGACGGCGACGAGCCCGGCATCCCGCACCCTCGCAAGCTCGGCACATGCCAGATCAGGGGCCTGCATTGGGACCATCCCCATACCCATCAACCGCCCCGGATCGGCCGCGCACAGCGTCGCGATGAACTCGTTCACCCGACGCGACAGCTCGAGCCCCTCGGGGCCCGACAGCACGTAGTCGAGCAGCGGCGGCATCGGCGATACCACCTCGGCGTCGACCCCGCTGCGCTCCTGTTCCTCGAGCCGGCGCTCCGCCGAGTAGAAAGCATCGATCGCCTTGAATTTCATCCCCCGGTCGTTCTCGAGCAGGCGCGCATGATCGTCCCCGTCGCACGGGCCGATCCGGGGCCCCCGATGGTCCTCGGACGCTCCGACCGGCTCGAGCGCTCCCGGGATCACGTGCGCGTGCATGTCAACCAGCATTGCTCGCCTCCTCTCCGATGGTCGCACCGACCGCCTCACCCGCCGCGCCGCCGTCCGGGCACACGCACGTGTGGATCGCGTCCCCGTCGGCGAGCGCCTGGATCGCGGCCTCGGTATCGGCCAGCTCGAACGTCCCCGAGGACATCTTCTCCAGCGGGAACCGACCCGACTCGATGATCCGGATCGCCTCGATGTAGGCGTCGGCGTTCACGCCGAACGCGCCCCGGATGGTGACGCCCTTGTTGATCAGCCGGTCGGTCACGAGCTCGATCTGCCTGCCGCCCTTCAACCCCGCGAGCACGATCCGGCCGCTGTGCCTGACGCACTCGATCGCGTCCCGGATCGGCTGCTCGGCGATCGGCGTGAGCTCGAGCACGACGTCGGCCAACGCGCCGTCGGTGATCTCGGTCACCCGCGCGACCACGTCCTCCTCTTCGACGTTGATCGTGTGGTCGGCGCCGAACTCGCGCGCCAGAGCGAGCTTCCCCTCGTCACGCGAGAGCCCGGTCACGATGATCGTCCCGGCGCCGCGGGCCCGCGCTGCGATAACCGAGGTGAGGCCGCGCTGCCCGGGTCCGAGGATCAGCACTGTGTCGCCGAGGCTCACCTCGCCGAGCATCGCCGCCCATCGCACGCCCGCTCCCAACGGGTTGAACATGACCGCGAGCTCGGGCGGCAGATCGCGCCTGACCTTGTGGAGGATCGCCCACGGGTGCAGGTACAGGTAGTCCGCGAATCCGCCCCACAGCGACGGCGAGCGCGACAACGGGGTCATCCCGTAGGCGCCGTCGCGGTTCGGGCAGGACATGTAGCGGCCGGTCAGGCAGTGATCGCACGCGTGGCACGGCCGCAGAATCTCAACCGCCACGCGATCGCCGACAGCAACCCCCCATCGCTCCGCAGCACGCGAACCGACCTCTTCGATGACACCCAGCGGCTCGTGCCCGGGGATCAGCGGGAACATCCCCGGCCGCACGAGGTGGCCGCGGTACTGCTCGACGTCGGAACCACACACTCCGCATGCCTCAACCCGCAACAGTCCCTCGTCCGGACCGATGACAGGCCGCGGAAACGAACGGATCTCGTACGCCAACGGTCCGGTCTGTACAGCACCTCTAACCATTGCCACTAAAAGCCTCCCGGCATCGTCTCGTCCTCGTACAGCGGGATCAGCGGCACCGGCACCGCCTTCTCCGCCGGCGGGGTGTACCCCCAGTACTTGGCCCTGGCCCCGCCGTCGATCACGAAATCGCATCCGGTGATCAGGCGCGCGTAGTCCGAGCACATCCACGCCACGCAGTGACCGATGTCGGTCGGCGTGGACGGCTCCATCGGCATGTTGCCGCGCACGTCGATCTTGCCCGGCTCGCGCCACCAAGGCGGATGCTCGAAGGAGCGGTCCGGGCGCCGTCCCAGACCGCCGGGAATCGACGCCAGTAGTTCGGGGTTATCCGGACGCGGCGCGGTCGGCGAGTACGAGTTGACGCGTATCCCGTACGGCGCGAGGTCCATCGCGGCGGCGCGCGTGAAGTTCGCGAGCCCGCCCTTGTGGAACGCGTATGCGATCACCCCGGCGCAGCCCTGCCATGCGTTCGAGGACAGGATGTTGATTATCGAGCCCTTGATCCCGCGCTCGATCATCGAGATCGCCACGTGCTTGGTGTTCAGGAACGTTCCCGCGCCGGCCACCGCCACCGCCTGATTCCAGAACTCGAGGCTCTCCTCGAGCACGCCCCGGCCGCCGAGAAGGGCGGCGTTGTTGATCAGGATGTCGATCTGCCCGAAGCGGTCGAGCACCTCGCCGACGTAGCGAACGACGTCGCCCTCGGAGCTCACGTCGCCGACGGCCGCCATCGCCGTGCCTCCGTGTCGCTCGATCCGCCGCACGCTCGCCCCCGCGGCTTCCGCAGAGACGTCGTTGCATGCCACCGAAGCGCCGTACCGCGACAGCGCGAGCGCGATACCGCTGCCGATGTTGGGTCCCGCGCCGGTGACCAGCGCGACTCTGCCTTCGAGCGAGACCTCCACTACACGCGCCCGTCGATGATCACGCTCTTGACCTGGGTGTAGTCGAGGATCGAGTCCGCGCTCACCGTGCGACCGAACCCGCTCGACTTGTAGCCCCCGAACGGCGCTCCGATCACCCCGCCCGACCACAGCGTGTTGATCGACACCTGCCCGGCCTCGATACGCCGCGCGAGGCGAACGGCACGACCGACGTCCCGCGTCCACACGGACGCCACCAGCCCATATCGCGTGCCGTTGGCAATCGACAGCGCCTCGTCCTCATCGGAAGAGCTCAAAACCGACAGAACCGGCCCGAAGATCTCCTCCTGGGCGATCCGCATGTCCGGCCGCACCTCGTCGAAGATCGTCGGCTCGACGAAGAACCCATGGTCGTAGACATCGCCCTCGGGCTTACCGCCGCCCACGACGACCCGAGCCCCCTCGGAGCGTCCGGACTCCAGGTAACCGAGCACGCGCTGTTCCTGCTTGGCGCTGATCAGCGGACCCATGTCGACGTCCTCGTACCACGGCCCGACCCGTACATGCTTGAACGCGTCGGCCAAACCCGAGACCACCTCGTCCCGGATCGAGGAGTCGACCACCACCCGCGATCCCGCAGCGCAGATCTGACCGGTGTTCAGCGTGATGCTCCGAGCGATCGTCGGTATCGCCTTTTCCAGAGGCGCATCTCGGAGCACGACCTGCGGTGACTTGCCGCCGAGCTCCAAATGCAAAGGAATCAGATGCCGAGCGCACGCCTCCATGACCCGGCGCCCGGTCTCCGGCGATCCCGTGAAGCTCATGCGACGCACACCCGGGTGACCCGCCAACGGCTCGCCGGCCTCGTCCCCGTACCCGGTCACCACGTTGATCACGCCCGGCGGTATTCCTGCCTCGTGCGCCAGCTTGACCAGCAGCAGACAGGTCAGGGGCGCATCCTCGGCGGGCTTGATCACGATCGTGTTGCCCATCGCGATCGCCGGCCCGGCGTCGCCTGCGGTGTTCGGCCCGGGCGCGTTCCAGGGGATGATGCTTCCGCACACGCCGTACGGCTCGCGCAAGGTCATCCCGATCACGTCCGGGAACATGCTCGGCAGCGTCGACCCAGTGGCCTTGTCCGCCAGCCCGGCCGTGAACGTCAGGATTCCCGCCATTGGGCCGGCGGGACCCCACTTTGGCCGACCGACTTCGAGACGCTCCAACAGATCGAGCTCCGCCGCATGCAAGCGGCACAGCTCCGCCCAGCGCAGGAGCAGCTGGCCGCGAACGCTCGGGCTCGTGTCGCGCCACGCGGCGAACGCGTCCTCGGCGATACCCACGGCATCGGCCACGTCGTCCGGGCCCCCGCGCGGCACGTTGGCCAACGTGTCGCCGGTGGCGGGATTGATCACCGCGATCGTCTCGCCGGTTCGGGCCGGCACCCACTCGCCGCCGATCAACTGGGTGCCGTCCGGAAACAGGGAGTGGATATCGAGCGTGTCAGTCGGTTGCTGAAGCGTCATGTGGTCCTCCTGCCAGTCGGGCGGGCTCGCGGGCAGCCGGCGCCGGCGCCTCTTCGGACACCGGGAAATGGCACGCGGCTAAATGGCCGTCGGCGAGCCTTCTGAGGCGCGGCTCCTCGGCGGCGCACACATCCTGCGCGCGCGGGCACCGCGTCCTGAACCGGCACCCGCTCGGTGGATCGATCGGCGACGGCGGCTCGCCCTTGATCGTGTTGGTCACCGGGGCACGCGGCGCCGTCGGATCGGGGTTCGGGATCGATGCCAGCAGCGCCACGGTGTACGGGTGAAGCGGCTCGCGATACAGGGACTCGGCGGGCCCGATCTCGACCAGCTTCCCCAGGTACATCACCGCGACTCTGTCCGAGACCTGCTTGACGAGCGCCAGATCGTGCGCGATGAACAGATACGTGAGCGAGAGCTCGGCGCGCAACCGCTCGAGCAGGTTCAGCACCTGCGCTCGGATCAGCACGTCCAGCGAGGACACGGCCTCGTCGTAGATGATCAGCGCCGGGTCGAGCGCCAGCGCCCGTGCGATCGCCACCCTCTGCGCCTGACCGCCCGACAAAGAGCGTGGACGCCGATCGCCGTAGCGCTCGGGATCGAGGCCGACCCGGTCGAGCACCTCGGTGACCCGGGCGCGGCGTTCGCCGCGAGAGCCCCGCGAAAACGCGATCAGCGGCTCCTCGACGATCCGCGCCACCGACCACTTCGGATCGAGCGACCCGAACGGATCCTGGAACACCATCTGCATCTGCCGCCGCGCGCGGAGCAGGTCCCGTCCACGCAGGGTCACAAGATCGGTGCCCTCGAACAGGACCTCGCCGCTCTTGGGCCGTGGCGCCTGGAGGATCGCCCGAGCCAGCGTCGATTTGCCCGATCCGGTCTCGCCGACCAGGCCCAGCGTCTCCCCCTTTGCCAGAGTGAACGACACATCGGACACGGCCTGGACGATGCCGCTGCGCACGCCGCCCTGAGCACGGACCTCGAATTCCTGCACGAGGTTGCGCACGTCCAGCAGCGGCTCGCCGGAAGTGCTCACAGACGCACACCGTCCTCACATGGATGCCAGCAGGCCCACAAGTGGCTGGGCTCGTGCTCCTCGAACGCCGGCGCATGCGATCGGCACTTGTCGGTGGAGCTCGGACACCGGGGGGTGAACGGGCACCCGGGTTCGCGCAGCGCGAGATTCGGCGGCTGGCCCGGCACCGCGGCCAGCGGCGCGTGGGAGGCATTGTCGAGGCGCGGGATCGCGTCGAGCAGCGCGCGCGTATAGGGCATCCGCACGTGGGCAAACAACATCTGCGTCGGCGCCCGCTCCACCGCCCGTCCGGCGTACATCACCACGACCTCGTCCGCGAAGCTCGCCGCCAGGCCGAGATCGTGGCTGATCATGATCAGCGCCATCCCCAGCCGCTGCTGGAGGTCGCGTAGCAACTCCATGATCTGCGCCTGCGTGGTCACGTCGAGCGCGGTGGTGGCCTCGTCGGCGATCAGCAGCTTCGGCGAGGCGGCGAGTGCGATCGCGATCATCACACGCTGACGCATCCCGCCCGAGAGCTGATGCGGGTACTGCTGCAGCCGCTCCTGCGCAGCCGGAAGTCGCACCAACTCGAGCAGCTCGAGCGCGCGATCGTGCGCGGTCCCCCGCGAGGCCTTCTCGTGCGTCTGGATCGCCTCACGGATCTGCGCCCCGATCCGCATCGTCGGGTTGAGCGACCGGGTGGGGTCCTGGAACACCATCGCTACGCCGCGGCCGCGTTGCGTGCGCATCGCCTTCTCTGAGAGACCGACCATCTCGATGTCGTCGAACCGAATCGATCCGGTCACCTTCGCCGTCGGCGGCAGCAACCCCATGATCGCGCGCGAGCTGACGGTCTTACCCGACCCGGACTCTCCGATCAACGCCACCGTCTGCCCTCGGCGCACCGAATACGTGAGCTGGTCGACCGCGCGCACGACCTGACCGTCGTAGCGGAAGTCGACCCGCAGGTCTGAGACCTCGAGCAGGCACTCGCTCATTGAGTCACCCAGCGGGCGCGGAGTCCCTCGCCCAACAGGTTGAACGAGACGACCGTGATGAACAGTGCGGCGCTCGGCAAGAACACGTAGCGCGGGTCCGCCGAGATCGTGCTTTGCCCCTGGGCGATCATGTTCCCCCAGCTCGGGGCCGGCGGCGGCACTCCCAGGCCGACGAAGCTGAGCGCGCCCTCGAGGATCATGATGATCCCCATACCCAGCAGCGCGTAGGTCAGCAGCTGGGGCAGGATGTTGGGCGCGATGTGACCGAGCACCATCCGCGGGAAGCTCGTTCCGGACAGGCGCGCAGCGGTCATGAACGTCTGCTCGCGCAGCTGCAACGTGGCCGCGCGCGAGATCCGCGCCGACGCCGGGACGCTGAAGAAGGACAGCGCCCAGATCGTGTGGAGTTCGCTCGGGCCCAGACCCTGCGCGATCGCGACCGCCAGCACCAGCCCGGGGAAAGCGATGAACACGTCGAGGACCCGCATGATCGTCGCGTCGCGCCATCCGCCGAGGTAGCCGGCGACCGCTCCGATCAGGCCTCCCAGGATGAGACCGATCGCCTGGACCGCGAGCGCTATCTCGAGCGACGCGCGGCCGCCGTAGAGCAGGCGCGACCACTCGTCGTTCCCGACCGGGTCGGTCCCGAGGAAGTGGCCGGGCGAGAACGCCGGCAGGCTCGCGTTGAGGATGTTCCCACCGGTGGGCGGCGGCACCGGGCCGATGATCGGCCAGATGAAGCACAGCCCGAAGATGAAGGCGACCATCACCGCCGGCACCGTCACCCCGAGCCGGCCCCGCCACCAGCCTCCGGCCTTCGCGACGGCGGCCTCGTCGGCCGCCGGCGCGACTCCGGCTACGACGAGGTCACTCGGTAGGTCGGCCATACCGAATCCTGGGATCGAGCACGGAATAGAGGACGTCGGCGGCCAGGTTCAGCAGGACGACGATCACCGCGAACACGAACACGATCCCCTCGATCACCGGGATGTCGCGGTTGTCGATCGCCTGCAGCAACTCGTGCCCGATCCCGGGGATCCCGAAGATGTCCTCGATCACGACCGTGAACCCGAGCAGCGTGCCGAGGTTCAGCGCCACCACGGTGATCAGCCCGAACAGCGAGTTGCGCAGCGCATGCCGAGTGAGTACCCGCCATGGACGCACACCTTTGGCACGCGCGGTCACCACATAGTCCTCCCCCTGCATCTGCCCGAGGAGATCGGCGCGCAGCAGGCGGGTGTAGAAACACAGCAGACCCAGCCCGATCGATACCGCCGGCAGGATCAGGTAGCGGATGTTCTGCGACACGCTCTGTCCGGGCGGGACCCACCCGATCGCCGGGAGCACGTTCAGCTTGACCGCGAACACGTACACCAGAACAAGCGCGAGCACGTACGGCGCGATCGACAGCCCGGCCATGCTGAACATCATGCTCAGCCGGTCAGCCACGCCATTCGGCTTGCGCGCGGACACGAGTGCGAGCGGCACCGCCAGCGCGAGCGAGATCACGAACGCGAACCCCACGAGCTCAAACGTCACCGGCAGGTCAGAGCCCAGGATCGACGCGACGCTCTGTCCGCTCGACAGCGAATGGCCGAGGTGTCCGATGACCGCCTGGTGCAGCCAGTCCCAGTAGCGCGTCAGGAACGGCTTGTCGAGGCCGAGCTTGATCTCGAGCTGGTGGATCTCGGCCGGCGTCGCCTGGGCGCCCAGCAGCTCCTGGGCGGCGTCGCCCGGAAGCGAGTTCATCACCACGAAGCTCAGGAACGTCACCCCGAACAGGACCGGGATGGCCGCCAGCAGCCGCCTGACGATGAAACTCAGGGTGGGCGAACCGGCGAGCCGGCCCGCCCGGCCGGCCCGCGCCGCCAGCGGAGCGCTGAGCGGCGCGGAGGTACTACTCATCGGGTGCTATCCCTGCCCCATTGCTCACTGTGTAAATGACACGTCCTGCCAGAGCGGCGCCGTGTTGACGACCACCGACGGGATCACCGTTGTCAGCCCCGGCCCCTGCACGCCGTGGACCGCGACGTTCCATGACGCGAGCGGGAACAGGAACGGACCGTCGGCATTCTTGGCGATGTACTGGGCGGCCTGCTGGTAGGTCTTGTCGCGCGCGGTCGGGTCGACCTGCGCCTGACCACCGAGGATCAGCGCGTCGAGCTTCGGGTCGTGTACGCCGCTGAACGGCGACTGGGACAGGAACCGGAACCCGAGGCCGACGCCGGCGGCCGGATCCCATGCGCCCGCGGTCTGGAGCGCCGCCTGCCACTTCTTGGTGTCGAACTGCTGGATCAACCCGGCGAGGCTGTACAGATGGATGGAGGTATTGATCCCCGCTTCCTTCCACAGCGTTTGCAGCGCCTCCATGAAGTTCTGGTTCACCGGTGAGGCCAGGGTGAAGAAATTCACGTTCAGCCCACCGAGTTGCTTCACGATCGACTTGGCCTTGTTCAGGTCGTACGTCGGGTAACCCGGCACGTTCGGGTAGTAGAACAGTCCGCCGGGGGCTGTAAAGCCTTGTACCACCTGGAACTGGTTACCAAACAGCTTCTGGTCGATGACCGCCGCGTCGGTGGCGTAATAGATCGCTTCCCGCGCATTGATGTTGTTGAACGGCGGCGCCGCCGTGTTCAGCTGAATGTCATATGGCGAGGTCGCCGGCTGCTCGGTCGTGGTGAAGTGAGACTTGTAGGTACTCACCAGCGAGGGCGTCGCCATCCCGTCGTAGGCCTGCGCGCCGCCAGACTGCAGCGCCTCCAGCGCGGACTCGTCGTCGGCGGTGGCTTTGAACGTGAGATTGTCGAGATATGGACGGCCTGACTCCCAGTAATTGGGATTCTTCTTGAGCGCGAGCGTGTTGCTGAGCGTGTCGCTCACAACCGTGAACGGCCCAGCGCCCACCGGCTTGAGCTTGAACGCCTGCTCCCCCATGCTCTTGATCGCGGTCGGCGAGGCGATCCAGTTCAGGTTGGCGACCAGCAGCTGATTCTGGAACGCGCCGTCGGGAGCGGCCATGCTGAGGAGCACGGTCGTCGAGTCCGGCGCGGTGATCGACTTCACCGGCGGGAGGATCGGCTTGCAGGTGCACGGATTGGCCAGATCGCGCTTCCAGTTGCTGACCACGGCAGCAGCGTCCAGCGGCGTCCCGTCGGAGAACTTGAGCCCGGGACGCAGGGCAATCCTCCAAGTCGTGCCGCCCTTCTCAGGCGTGGCCGACGTGGCCAGATCGGGGGTCACGTGCCCGCCCGTGGAGAGCTGGAACAGCTGACCGAAGATCGAGTTCATCTGATCCTGGTCGGCGGCGCCGTTGACGTTGGTCGCCGGATCGAGGCCTGTCGGCCAGGCGCCGGCGTACCCGCCGAGTTCGAGCACGGTCAGCGACCCGCCTGACTTGGGCGTTCCGGTCGCCGCCGCGGCCGTCGACGTCGCTGATGTCGAACCGGCCGTCGTCGCGGACGAGGCCGACGACTTGGAACTGGAACCGCCGCAGGCGCTCACAACCGCGGCAACGACCAACAGGCAGGCCGCAAATGCTGCAAGCCTGCTGGAACGGATGACGTAGCTCATCCTCGGCTCTCCCTCGCTTAGTGCAGCCTACTCGCCGGCGCTCCCTGTGGGCCAGTCTGTAGCGGGCCTCGGGTGGCAGCGCCGTCGGCGATGCTAACACCGTTGTAGACGATTTTGTGCCCTAGAACGGCCGCTGTCGCAATAGTGCATTGAGAGTCAAGTCGAGGCACCTTGAGAGTCAAGTCGACGCACGCGCGGGCGTGTGATCTCGGCCTCAGTCGTGCATGATTACCAGGCCGCGCCTCGGCGAACCGGGGCCCAACTTCCGAGGAGAGGGAGTACGACAATGAAGACCAACGCCGCTGTCTTGACCGAGCGCAATGCGCCGTGGGAGATCATGGAGCTAGACGTGCGCGACCCCAAGGAGGGGGAGGTCCTGATCCGCTACACCGCGGCCGGCCTGTGCCATTCCGATATGCATCTCGTGACGGGGGATCTCCCGTCACCACTTCCGTACATCGGCGGGCACGAGGGCGCCGGCATCATCGAGGCGGTCGGACCGGGCGTCGAGAAGGTGGCCAAAGGCGATCATGTCGTCTGTGCCTTCATTCCGGCGTGCGGTCACTGCCGCTGGTGCTCGACCGGCCGCCAGAGCCTTTGCGACATGGGCGCGACGATCCTCGACGGGTATCTCCCCGACGGCACGTACGGCTCGACCCTGAATGGCGAGGGGATCGGCGCGATGTGCATGCTCGGTACGTTCTCGCAGTACGCCACGATCAGGCAGGAATCGGTCGTTAAGGTCGACGAGGATTTGCCGCTCGAGGTCGCGGTGCTGTGCGGCTGCGGCGTACCTACCGGCTGGGGATCGGCCGTCAACACCGGCAATGTGCAGATCGGCGACACCGTGATCATCTTCGGCATCGGCGGCATCGGCGCGAACGCGGTCCAGGGCGCCGCGCACGCCGGCGCGACCCGGATCATCGCCGTCGACCCACTCCCGAACAAGGGCGAGTTCGCGCAGGAGATGGGAGCCACCCACGCGGTGACCACTGCCGAGGAGGGCGTCGCGCTCGCCCAGGAGAACGCCGCGGGCGGCGCCGATGTCGCGATCCTCACCGTCGATGTGGTCAACGAACAGGTCGTGCAGGCCGCGGCGATGTCGTTGCGCAAGAACGGCACGCTCGTGATCACGGGGCTCGCGCATCCCGAGTCCCTGACCGTGCATTTGTCGGGAGCGGACCTGGTGCTCAACCGCAAGCACGTCAAGGGCGCGCTGTTTGGCGACTGCAACCCTGCATACGACATCAAGAAGATGCTCGAGCTATACCGGGCCGGCAAGCTCAAGCTCGATGAGCTCGTCACCAAGCAGTACACGCTGTCGGAGATCAACGACGGATATGCGGACCTCGAGGCGGGGAAGAACATCCGCGGAGTGATCATCCACGAGCACTGAGTCCGTTTGACTGCTCTCCCTCGAGACGTCGATGCCAGGGTCGTGGGTCTTGGCCGCGAGGCCGAGATCCTCACCGTCGCGCTCGAACAGGGGTGCCACACGGTGCTCGAAGGACCACCGGGCACCGGCAAATCGACCCTGCTCCGGAGCATCGCCTCCGCCAGCGGCCGTGGCGTGCAGTTCGTCGAGGGCAATGCCGAGCTGACACCGGCGCGCTTGATCGGGTCTCACGATCCGGCGCTCGTGCTGGACGGCGGGTACACGGACGAGGCGTGGACCGACGGTCCGCTTGTGACCGCGATGCGCGCCGGCGAGCTCCTCTACCTGGAGGAGCTCAACCGGATCCCCGAGGAGACGCTCAACGTGCTCATCACCGCGATGGCCGAGCGCGAGGTCGTCGTGCCGCGGCTCGGCCGGATCGGCGCGGCCGATGGGTTTGTGCTCGTCGCCGCGATGAACCCGTTCGATGCGATCGGCACCGCGCGCGTCAGCCAATCGATCGCCGACCGGATGTGCCGGATCGCGATCGGCTACCTCGACGAGCAGCAGGAGCGCGAAGTCGTCGAGCGGCAGACAGGCGTGGGCGGGCGCGTTACGGAGGTCGCGGTCGCGATCGCCCGCGGCAGCCGCACCCATCCCGCCGTGCGGATCGGGTCGTCCGTCCGCGGCGCGATCGACATGGTCCGCCTGGCGAGCGGACTCGCGGCCGTCCGTGGCGAATCCGTGCCCGGCCGCGGGGTCCTGCTCGACGCCGCGATCGCTTCGATGTCGGGGCGCGTGCGGGTCCACGAGGACCAGGGCCGCACCGCCGAGGAGGTGATCGCCCAACTGCTCGATGCGGCCCTCGCTACTGAGGATCGCGACCGGGCGACCTGACCGCCGGCGCGCCCGCCGGAGAACAGGCACGAGGCGAGAGTCCGTCGGCGCCGCTCAGCGCCCCCGACGGTCGGTCGCGCATCGACGACGCTGCCCGGCAAACGCTCAGCCGCGAACGGCTCGCCGAGGAGCACGAGAGCTTCGTCACCGTCTCCCCTAAGGTCGGCTGGATCGATCCGGACGCGTTCGCCGGCGCCATGAGCCGGGACCCAGACGCGGCCGTCGCGCTGTTGGCGGACATGGCGGTCGCGACCGACCCAGAGCTGAGGCGAGCAGCGCGCCGGCTGGCCAGGCGGCTGCTTCCACCGCTCGGACGTGTCGGGACGCCGCGGCGCCGCGGGACGAAACGGCTGGTCGCGCGAGCGGGCTCCGTCGAGGGCGACGTCGATGTCGAGCGCACGCTCGAGAGCAGCAACGGGATGCGCCCGCGCGAGGCGAGCCAACTCGTCTCCCGTCAGTTCGCGGCGGCGCCCCGGGCCGTGTGCCTGCTCGTTGACCGCAGCGGCTCGATGTCCGGCCATGCGGTCGCGCTCGCAGCCGTGGCCGCGGCCGCGATCGTGCAGGCGGCGTCGGATCGCCTGCGATGCGGCGTCATCGCCTTTGCCGGCGAGACCATCGTCCTGCGCGATCCCCGTGACGAGGTCCCGTCCGACCGGGTGGTCGACGACCTGCTCTCGCTCCGCGGTCACGGCAGGACGGATCTGGCGGGAGCGTTGACCGCGGCGGTCGCTCAGCTCGAGCACGTGCCGCCGGGAGGGCGCACGGCGATCTTGCTGTCCGACTGCCTGCACACCAAGGGCGCCGATCCCCTGGTCCGCGCGGGCGCGCTCGACGGCCTGCACATTCTCGGCACGAGCGAGAAGCCCGACTCGATCGACGCCGGCAAGGCCCTCGCCCGCCGCGGGCACGGTCGCTGGCTGCCCGCCACGACGCTCGACGAGCTCGCGCGCCACCTACAGGCCGTGCTGCCCTAACAAATCTTTCACACGTTCATGTGTTAGCCTTCCGCCGCTCGCGTTCGGTCGGGGACATTCGACGCGAGTTCGTGGGCGCATTGAAAGGAGAGATGTATGCGTGGACGTGCCGCGGCGTTGATCGCCGCAACCGCCGTTGCAACGGGAGCGGCGGCGACCGCAGCGATGGCCGCCTCGGGGCCACCGCCGCCCCCCAAGGCCTCGAACGGTCACCCGGTTCAACTGGTGGCGTCGGGCCTGCACACCCCCACGTCGTTCGCGTTCGGCGCGGGCAGCGTGTTCGAAGGTGACGGTGGTGTCGAGTCCAAGACCGCTCCGCCCAACGGCGGGGTGTTCGTTTTGAAGGGCGGCGCTGCCACCCTGATCCCGGGGTCACCTCAGTTCGTCGCCGGCTTGGCGTGGCACAAGGGCGCGCTGTACATCAGCGGCGGCTCGCTCACGGCGACCGGTCCGAAGTGGCAGCTGTGGAAGTGGAGCGGCTGGAACGGCACGACGTTCGCCAGCCAGAAGGCGATCTACACCGCGCCGAAGAAGTTCCAGGGCTTCAACGGCATCGCGTTCGGCGCGGACGGGCGCCTGTACGTGGGGGTCGACACCGGCCTGCTCGACAACAACGACCACGGGCCGGCGAGTACGTCTCCGTTCCTGTACGACATCCTGTCGTTCAAGTCGAACGGCACCGGCCGGCAGGTGTTCGCGACCGGAATCCGCCAGCCGTGGCAGATGGTGTTCCCGAAGGGCTCGTCGTCCCCGTTCGTGTCAGACCTCGGTCAGGACTCGGGCGCCAAGAATCCGCCGGACTTCATCCTGCGGGTCCACAAGGGCGACAACTTCGGGTTCCCGGGCTGCAACTGGACCTCCGGTAGCAAGTGCACCGGGTTCGCGAAGCCGTTCGAGCAGTTTGGACCCCACACCGACCTCATGGGCATGGTCATCATGGGCAACCGCCTGTACACGACCTCGTTCACGGGTATCGGCGCCAAGGGCGCGGGCGAGGTCCTCTCGCTCCCGCTGTCCGGTGGCAAGCTCAAGCCGCTGCTGAAGGGCTTCGTCGCTCCGACCGTCGGGCTCGGCGCGAACGGCGGCTGGCTCTACGTCGGTGAGCTGACCGGCCAGGTGTTCCGGGTCAAGCCGTAGGTTCGTTCGCGGCATCCCGGTCCTCCCCGCCGGAGGGCCGGGATGTCCGCACATACGCGGCCCCTGCGTCGAGCCGGGCGGCGACCTCGGGCTCGTCCGGGAGATCCTTGCGGACCGTTTGCGCGAGCAGCTCGAGGCACCGCGCGAGACGGTCGAGGGGATAATCGCGCGCGGCCAGCACCCTCGCGAGCCACGCGAGTTGCGCGTCGAAGTCGAGATCCACGCTGACGCTGAGGACCGCCCAGTTGAGCAGGTGCTGGCAGTCGTGGCGACACCACGCCG
>Ga0335073_10000252_pt1 | contig 68296 bp, 45 predicted proteins | sample Lox_Sample_22_FD_207093 | JGI IMG/M metagenome (GOLD analysis project Ga0335073, IMG submission 207093) | Soil microbial communities from Loxahatchee National Wildlife Refuge, Florida, United States - Lox_Sample_2.2 | ecosystem: Environmental > Terrestrial > Soil > Wetlands | place: USA... | reverse complement strand
CGTACTTTGGTACGTCCACGGCTGCCAATATGGCGCTCCCCACAGGGGCCCAAGCTCCATCGTGGAATGGCGGCTTTGTCGAAGCCCACTATGTGGTGAATCCGCAGCTGATTTTCATTCAACGCGATGAATTCGTGCGTATGTCGCAACAAGCCTTGCCCACGATTGCCGGCAACACCGGCAACACGAACGCGTATACCTTTGCCTTCCGGTACTATCCGTTTATGTTCAGCCGGGCCGGCTTTGCTTATCACGCGGAGTACTCGATCGTGCAACGTCAGGGGTCAGCTCCGGTCACCTATACGCAGTTGGATACCAGCAGCGTATTCCTGGGCTTTGACTTCGACTTCTGAGGAACAATTCCATGCGCGCACAGAACTTGAAAACTCGATTGATGTTAGGCGCCCTGGCGGTTCTGCTCCTCGGAATCGTCAGCTGGGCACAACAAACCGAATACAGCGAGTCGCAACGGCTGAACATGGAAAGCCATGTGGACGGCATGACAGGCCATGCCGAGGTGGGACAGCCAATTTACCGGCGTTTCTGCATCGGCTGTCATGGCGAGCTCGGTGACGGTATGGGCGAGAATGCTATGTGGATCGATCCCAAGCCGCGTAATTTCACCATCGCCATCTTCCGCTGCCGCTCGACGCCCACCGGTACCTTACCCACCGATACCGATCTTTACGATACGATCGGCCGCGGAATGCTGAACTCCAACATGCCACCCTGGCGGCCGCTCACTGATGAAGATCGAGTTAACCTGGTGGCGTATGTCAAACACTTTTCTCCGCGTTGGACGACGGAGAAGCCCGGGACGCCAATCGTCATACCGCCCGAGCCTCCTGTAACTGCCGAGCGCATTAAGCAAGGCAGGGTTCTCTTCCAGAAGCTGGAGTGTTGGAAATGCCATGGGGTCACGGGCCGCGCCAACGGTCCCTCCGCTGATACTTTGACGGATGATGAGAACCGCCCTATCAAACCCTTCAACTTCCACGATTCTCAACGATTCAAGTGTGGTTCCACCGACCAGGCGATGTATAAGGATTTCATGACCGGGCTGGATGGCTCTCCCATGCCCTCCTTCTCGGATAACGTTACACCGGATCAGGCCTGGGACCTGGTAATGTATCTTCGCACCCTGCAGCCGGACAACACTGTCGAAAAGAAGCTCGCCAAACAACTTGGGCTAAAGCCGATCAACCCGCTGGAGCCGTTGCCCAGCGATTCGGGGAGCGCGCCTGTACAGTCGCAGCCTACCAATCCTGAATCGCAGCCGGCGCCCCAGCAGAACAATCCGTCGTCAACGCCTAGTCCACAATCGAATTCGTCGCAGCCGAACAATTCTGGCCAACGATGAGGGGCGTCAAAGGAGACTTATACATGAAGGATCAGTTGAAGATTGCGGCGGGTCCGCTCGCCGTCTTACTGCTGGTGGCATCGATGGTCGTCGCACACGGGCCTAAGGTAAGCGCGGCATCGACCGGCAAGATTTCCGGTACGGTGAAGCTTGACGGTGCTGCTCCGCATATGAAGGGTATTGATATGTCCAAGGACCCCTATTGCGCAAAGTACCACGCCAGTGATCCGGCGCACCTGGAACTGGTCGTCGTCGGCAAGAATGGTGGACTGGAAAATGTAGTTCTCTATCTGTCGCAAGGCTTATCCGCAGAAGCCGCCAACCAAAAATCCGCCGCCACCCCGGTATTCGACCAGAAAGGCTGCATGTACACGCCGCACGTCATAGCGATGAACCCCGGTGAGGACTTCAAGGTGATCACCAGTGACCAGACGGCGCACAACATTCATCCCGAGCCCAATCCGATGACCGGCAACATTCCCTGGAACCGCTCACAGCCGCCCGGAGCTCCTCCCATTGTGCAGAGCTGGAAGGCCGAAGAAATTGCCATCCCGGTGAAATGCAATATCCATCCCTGGATGCACGGTTACCACGTAGTAGTCAAAGGCCCCTATGCCGTAACCGACGATAGCGGGAACTACACTATTCAGAATGTGCCACCGGGAAACTATACCGTCACTTCGTGGCAGGAGACCTATGGCACACAATCGCAGAAGGTAACTGTGGCGGGCGGTCAAACCGCGACAGCAAATTTTGCTTACAAAGCCAAGTAACTGACGGTGACTCAGGACGAACAACCAACTCTGGTTAGAGAGGTCGACCGAGGAAGCAATGGCGAAGCTGCTCGCAGTAACTATCATCGTGATTGCAATCGCTTCTGCAATTCCCATAATTCTGCACACGTGGGGTCCCCCGACCGACATCTCTGTACACGGTAAGCTAATTGACGAGCAGATGTCCGAAACCATGCTGGAGGCGGGCATCTGCTTTCTTGTCTCCCAGATTGTTCTGGGTCTGTTTATCTGGAGATACTCGAACCGGCCCAAAACTGAGAAGATCAGGAGCTTTCCGGGCGGTGCCCGCGCGCTGGTTGCCGCGGCAGTAATCGTAGTTGGACTTGAGGTCATGGCTTTGGGTGCGTTCGGAACCAGGGCCTGGGCAGCCATCTATTTCACCCCGCCATCGCCTGATGCTTTGCCGGTACAAGTACAGGCAGGTCAGTTCGCATTCTACTTTCGCTATCCTGGACCAGATGGTAAGTTCGGCCCTCTTCATCCCGAACTCATCAACGAAGGCACGGAAAATTTCTTTGGCCTCGATACTACTCACGATACCGATTCGAAGGACGACATTGTCACCGCTGAGATGGCTGTTCCGGTGAATCGTGAGATCCATCTCCTGATGCACTCGAAGGACGTTGGGCACTCATTTTTTGTAAGAGAGCTACGCATTCAACAGGATTTTGTACCTGGGTTAGATCTTTCTCTACACTTTACTCCAACCAAGATAGGTAGATATGAGATTCTCTGCACCCAGCTTTGTGGACTGGGTCACTACAACATGAAAGCTTACCTTGAGGTCATGTCACAAGAGGATTTTGACAAATGGCTCAAGCAGCAGGCAGCCCTGCAGTAGAGGCCGAACGACTCCAGGCAGAAGAATGGAAAGGGTAGCGAATGCATCAACCAGCTGAGCACGCCGTTCACCATCATGCCCCGCCGAGCGGGTTTATACGAAAGTATGTCTTCAGTCTCGACCATAAGGTAATCGGCGAGCAGTATTACGGTCTTGCACTTCTGGCCGTCTATATCGGGCTGGTACTTTCGTGGATCATGCGCATTCATTTGGCATGGCCCAACGTTGCGATTCCCGGGCTGCAGTTTTTATCAAAGACGGGCGCACCTGGGGGCATTTTAACGCCAGAATACTATCTGCAGCTAATGACCATGCATGGAACCATCATGGTCTTCTTTGTGCTGACTACCGCTCCTTTTGCGGGCTTCGGCAATTACTTCCTGCCTATCCAGGTGGGCGCAGAGGACATGCCTTTTCCGCACATAAACATGATGTCATTCTGGGTGACATTTATAGCCTTCTGTTTTGCAATTGCGGCTTTCTTCGTGCCGCAAGGGCCGCCGCTTTCTGGCTGGACAGCCTACGCCCCATTGAGCGCACTCGGCTCGGTAGCCGGCCCTGGCCAGGGTACAGGCCAGGTACTGTGGGCGATTTCTATCGGCATATTCTGCATCGGGCAGTTACTGGGATCGCTGAACTTTATCAGCACGACGCTAGACATGCGGTGCAAAGGTATGAGCCTTATGCGACTGCCCATAACCGTATGGGCATGGTTCATTACCTCCTGCATCGGCCTGACGGCTTTCGCCGTTCTCATGCCGGCCTGTATCCTGCTAATTCTGGATCACGTGGCAGGTACGAGCTTCTTTATCCCTTCGGGCCTGGTGGTCAACGATCAACTACAACAGCATGCAGGTGGATCAACCCTGCTATGGCAGCATCTCTTCTGGTTCTTCGGTCATCCTGAAGTCTATATCGCTATCGTCCCTGCCATGGGAGTGGTTTCCCATGTGCTGATCACGAACATGCGACGCCCCTTGTTGAGTCATCGCGTCATCATCTACTCAATGGTGGCTATCGGTTTTCTCAGCTACATGGTGTATGGACACCACATGTTCGTGAGTGGCATGAACCCGTTCTCGTCTATCGCATTTTCATTTCCGACGCTCGCAATTACCATTCCTGCAACAATTATTGTGCTGATCTGGATTGGCAGCCTGTACGGCTCGAAGTTACGAATCAACTCGGCATCCCTGTTTGCGCTGGGATTCATTTCGATGTTCATCAGCGGAGGCATCAGCGGATTTTTCCTTGCCCAACCCTCCATCGACATCATGCTCCATGCGACCTATTTTGTCGTTGGACACTTCCATCTGGTCATGGCAGTAGCCGCTCTCTTCGGCATCTTTGCCGGTACCTATTTCTGGTTTCCGAAGGTTACCGGGCACATGATGAACGAAACTCTAGGCAGGATTCACTTTTGGGTGACGTTTGTCGGTGCATACTGCATCTTCATGCCTTTCCACTATCTGGGAATGGCTGGAAATGTTCGTCGCTATCAGGCATTTGTAGATGACTTTATGGGACCGTTGATGCCGGTACATCGATTTATTACGGTTGCCGCGCTGATTACCGGCGCAGCTCAATTGGTCTTCCTCTATAACCTCATCCATAGCCGCTTCTGGGGTGCGCCGGCCCCGGAGAATCCATGGGAAGGGACTTCGCTCGAGTGGTCGATACCCTCGCCGCCGCCATTCGATAACTTCGGCGGTCACATTCCGGTGGTGTATCACGATCCTTATCAATACGGAATAGAAAGCTCTACCGGCGACTATGTAATGCAGAATTCCCCCGAGCACGTTAATTCAGTTCGCGATGAGCGCTAGGAAAACGTAAGTAAGTATTTTTTATGGCAACCACGATCCAACCGCCGGAAATCAAATCGCCCTATGCTTCGGCCCGCCCCTCTGTAGATAAAGGCTCCCGGAGTGGACCGCCCCCGCCACCGCAAGGAAAGCTCCCGTCCGTCCACGATACTTCGCCTGCGTCAAGAACTGGCGTGTGGGTCGGCCTCGCGGCTATAACGATGACCTTCGCTGCCTTTACCAGCGCGATGATCATTCGCCAAGGTGCCTCCAGCGATTGGGAACACTTCAACATGCCCCGGGTGCTCTTCCTGAACACACTTGTGCTTCTGGCGAGTAGCGTGGTCCTGGAGATTGCGCGCAGGAAATTCGCCGCGTTCGATCGAGGACTTCAAACGCGCCGTTCGGTGCCATTACTATGGCTATGGGCGGTCATGGGGCTGGGATTCGTTTTTCTGATCGGCCAATATGCGGCTTGGCAACAGCTCAAGGCTCAAGGCCTATATCTCGCAACCAACCCCAGCAGTTCATTTTTCTATTTGTTCACAGGACTACATGCACTCCATATTCTCGGCGGCCTGATCGGGCTGACTCTGATTATTTGGCGACTTAGTAGGCGGTTTCCAACATTGCGAGTAAGTACGGTCAGTACGGTTTCGTATTACTGGCACTTTATGGGCGCGCTATGGATCTATCTTTTGCTGTTGCTGTGGATGCGAGTCTAACCCTGTATTGGAGGGAGTTATTGTGAGTCAACCCGACGTCGCCATGGCCGGCCATGCAGCTATTTCGGAACGGTCCTCGCCCTTCGCTATCCCGACGAAAAAGCTGGCGATGTGGCTGTTTATCATTGCCGACGCGGCTACCTTTGCTGCATGCCTCGTAGCCTACGGGTTTCTGCGTAACGGCTCCATTAACTGGCCGACACCATTCAAGTTTTTTCCCACTGTTGTGAACGCTATGGTAATGACATTCATCCTCATTACCAGCAGCTTAACCATGTTTATGGGTGTTCGCGATGCGAAGTTGGGCAATCGCGGCGCAGCTTTCCGCTGGACGATCATAACGGCTGCAGGCGGCATCATCTTCGCGTTACTGCACCTGCGCGAATGGATCGGGCTCATCCACGATGGAGTGCGGCTCTTCCACAACCCATGGGGGAACGATTTGTTCGGAGCTTCGTTCTTCACCATTACCGGATTACATCTCACGCACGTAACGGTGGGAGTGGTCGTGCTGTTAGTGGTGGGCGCGCGTTACAAGAGTGGTCGCTCGGACGCCGACGATCTGGAGATAACTGGACTCTATTGGCACTTTGTCGATCTGGTCTGGATGTTTGTCGTGCCGCTAATTTACCTGCTGAATATTTCCAAGTAGAGCGAGCGATCGGGAGAGAAAATGACGGAACTGACAAAACAACAACCCGGCGGAGCGGCGTCGTATACGTCCGGCCTGACGAAGTACCTGCTGGTCTATGTCGCAATCTTGATACTTGCCGGACTGCAGTTCGTCATCGCTTATCAGCACGTCGACGTCGGCACCATGATCTTCCGTATGTTTGCGATCGCGCTGCTCGAGGCCGGTCTGGCGGTCGTATTCTTCATGCACTTGGGCTCTGAAAATCGCCTCTTTGTGGCCTGGATCGCGATCATTACGATTGTCGTATTTGGGGCGTTACAATATAGCTGGACGGACAGTTATCGCATGGAGCGCAATGCTCCGCAAAGTTTCAAGGCGGGACCACCGCAATGAAAAGAAAATACGAGTTTTGGCAACGAGGTCTGCGCGGCGCGCTCGCAGCTTTGCTTTTCCTTATCCCCCCATCGCTTTGGGGTGAGAGCTGCCCCTTCTGCTATTCGAAAGCTATGGCGTCGTCGGCCGGCATACTGCAGGCATTTCGCAACGGCATCATCATCCTGATGGTCCCGCCCTTTCTCATGTCGCTCGCAATCACCTGGCTCATGTATAAACGGCGAAACTCCTTCCGTTAATTGACAAGCGCACCTTGAACCCATCAGCGAGAGGATTCGCCTTAAAGGTTGGACAAATTGCGGTGATCGACACGGCTCCGCGTTCCTATGCCACATGATGATGTGATAGCTCTCACATCCTACAACGACCCGGCTCACTGACTCTTCGCCCGCACCTATCGAAAAATGCAAAGTCAGCGCCGTGCTGTGTTCTTTGGGCTGCACAAGGTCGCCACTTCCAAGCGAGAGCTTGCTCGAAGGTGCGGAACCAAATTTCCGCGCAGGCGACGATCCTGGTCGAGGTTCAGTCCGCGTATCTGCGCACCCAAGCTGGCCACGAAGCGGAGGGGCTAGGTTATGCTCGAAGCCGCACTCGTTCCCGCATATGCCCCGCAGTGGCTGGGGAGAGCGCCCGCCTTGGTGCTTGCATTGCAAATTCTGGGGCTGGGGTGCTTCGCTTACATCGCCGCCAGGCGAATCGACCCACTGCTTCATGCTGAACGCGACATCCGCCTGGACCGCGCGTGGCTGCGACTGCAGAAGCTTCTGAAATTCTGGCTGGGGCAGTGGAAGCATCCGCGATACCGCGTGGCTGGCACGCTACATCTGTGTATATTCACCGGGTTCATTATCCTGGCGACCCGGGCATTTTATCTGCTGGTCTTCGGTCTGGCGGATGACTTCGTGGCAGCGGGAAGCGTCGGGCGAGCCTACGACGTCGTTGCCGATTACGCCGCGACCATCGTTTTTCTCGCGGTGACGGCCGCAGCCGCCAGGCGCATCTTCTATAAGCCCGCTCGTTATGCGCAACCTTTGCAGTACGGCAAAAGTCGCGCTGTTGACGCTATCTTCTTATTAGTGCTGATCGCGATCCTGATGGGCTCGGAAAGCCTCTTCGAGGCCAGCCGGGTGGCGATCCAGACGCAGCGCGGTCTGACCGTTGAATTCCTGCCGCTCCTGTCATTGCCGTGGATACTGAAGGACGCGCTGGCGTGGGCGTCGCAAGCAAGTCTCTGGCGCCTTCATATCGGCGCGTATGTGCTCGACGTCCTGACCTTCTACGTTCTGCTCTGTTATCGGCCTTTTGGAATTCAGTTCCACGTCGAGACCTCGCTGTTCAACGTGTTCTTTTCAAAGCTCGAACGCGGCACGGTAAAGCCGGTACGCTGGGGCGTTCCCGACGATCATCTCGAACAGGTGAAATCCTTCGGCGTGAAGAAGTTCGAGGACTTCACCTGGAAGCACATGCTGGACTTCTACTCCTGCGCCGACTGCGGACGCTGCTCGGATAACTGCCCGGCGAATGCTGCCGGACGTCCGCTATCGCCACGCTTCCTAACGATCAAGGCGCGCGATTACTGCTTTCAGCACTTTCCGGTCTTCGGCAAGTCGAACAACGGCGATGCGCTGATCGGTGGCATTTATTCCGCGGATGAGATCTGGTCGTGTACGACCTGCGGCGCTTGCGAAGAAGAATGTCCGCTGTTGATCGAGTACATCGACAAGATCGTCGATTTGAGGCGCGGCATGGTGGACGATGGCAACGTCCCAAAGTCGCTGCAGAAGGCGTTGAAGGCGCTGGAAAGTCGCGGCAATCCTTACGGCAAGATGGAGAAGAAGCGTGCTGATTGGGCGAAGGACAAAGCTTTCGCCGAGGGCTGCAAGGTCGATGTCGTCAATGGCGATAGCCGGCCGCGCACCCTGTACTTCGTTGACAGCATCACCTCATACGACGATCGCATTCAGGCGATCGGGCGCGCGACCGCGCGCATTCTAAGCGCAACCGGCGAAGACTTCGCCATCCTCGGCGCCGGGGAAAAAGACAGCGGTCACGATGTGCGGCGCTTCGGCGAAGAGATGCTCTTCCAGGCGCTGCGCGATCACAATACGGAAGCCATCCAATGGTCCGGCGTGACCCGCATCGTTACTTCCGACCCGCACGCCTTCAACGCACTTAAGCACGACTATAAAGATTTGCCGCCGGTCGAGCACGCCAGCCAGGTGATCGCAGGCGCCGTCGGCGCAGGCTTGATTCGCCTGGGCCCAGTCGAGAACACAGACAACGTTTACACCTTTCACGATCCCTGCTATCTGGGGCGGCACAACCAGGTGTATGACGCTCCGCGCGATGTGCTGGACGCCATACCGGGACTCAAGCGCGTCGAGATGGCTCGCTGTCGCGACCGCTCGTTCTGCTGCGGCGGGGGCGGACTGATGCTGTTCTACGAGCCCAAGGAGGAAGAACGCATTGGCGTGAAGCGCGTCCGCATGGCAGCGGAAGCAGGCGCGAACGTCATCGTCACTGCGTGCCCCTTCTGCATGGTGAATATAGAAGATGCAATCAAGGTCGCCGGCCTGGAAGGCAAGCTGACCGCCATCGACCTGGCGGAGCTAGTCGATCAGCAGCTCTTACGCAAACGCGCGCCAGAAACTGAGATCGCGGCGACATTGCGCGAGGTCCATGCGTAATGATTCAACTGCGCCCAGCACCTTTTTTGGGGAGGTTCACATGGAAATACTAGTTTGCGCCAGGAGAGTGCCTGACACCTCCGAGAACGAAATTCAGCTCAATGGTGCAGGCAACGACATCGAACCCGACGACCTGGTCTACTCGATCAATGAGCCGGACAATTACGCAGTCGAAGAGGCCTTGCAGATTGTCGCCAAGTGCGGCGGCAGCGTTACCGTCGCAACCGTCGGCACCGACGAAGAGGAAGAAATCCTTCGCCGCGAGATGGCTATGGGAGCCAACAAGGGCGTGCTTCTTTCCGACGACGTCTTTAGCGGCTCCGATGCAAAGGGCATCGCGAGCGTGCTGAAGGGCTTCGTCCAGAAGGACAAGTTCGACCTCGTGCTGACCGGCGTGCAGGCCGAAGACGGCGGCGCGCAAGTAGGTGGGATGCTGGCTGCGATGCTTGATTACCCATTCGCCTCGCTGGTGAACTCCATCGAGGTCGACGGCAACAAGATCAGGGTCGGCCGCGAGATTGAGGGCGGCAACCGCGAGATCAACGAGATCGATCTGCCGTGCGTGCTCTCCGTTCAAACCGGCATCAACGAGCCGCGTTATGTCGGGATGCGGGGCATTCGTCAGGTCGCATCACTGGAGATCCCCGTTTACGGCGCGAGCGACCTCGGGATCGACCCGAGCAAAGTCGGCGATGCTGGCGCCAAGGTCAAGCGCGAGGACTACTTCATTCCGGCAGCCGGCAAAGGCGCCGAAATTCTGGAAGGCAGCAACGAGGAAATCGCCGATAAGCTCGTCGAGCTGATCAAAGCCAAAGGAGGTCTGCAATGACCGCCCGCATCTTCGCCTACGTTACTCATAAGGCCGGGGTGCTGGACGACTCCGCCGCCGAATTGTTCGCCGCCGCGAAGCAGCTCGACCCCACGGCCGCTCCCACAGCAATCGTCGCCGGCTCGGGTGGGGAGCTCGATGCGGTGTGCGAAAATGCCTCCGCTCTCTTTCCCGAAGTCTGGAAGCTCGGCGGCGACAGTCTGGCTTACCCGAATGCAGAGCTCATTCGGCAGGCACTGGTAAAGGTTCTCCCTCAAGGCAGCGTCGTCCTGATGCCGCACAACCACTTCGGTATCGATCTCGGGCCGGGCCTGTCGATCAAGTTGAACGCGGCGTACCTCCCTGACGTTTTGGCCCTCGAGCCGCCCCAAGGTACCAGCCTCAAGGTTGTTCGCCAGGAATTCGGTGGCGTGGTCAGTGCGCATGTTCGCTGCGACATTTCTTGCGGCGTCGTCATCACGGCGCGCCCGGGAGCATTCAAGCCCATCGAAACTGTGCCCGTGCATGGGGCCATCCTGGACAAGTCCGCTGAGATCGGCACGCTCACGACGCAGCGCCGTTACCTGACGACGATCTTTCCGGAAGCCGCGGACGTCGATATCACGAAAGAACCGGTGCTGGTCTCGATTGGACGCGGTATCGGCGAGAAGGACAACATTCCTATCGCCGAAGAGCTTGCCGAGGCGATGGGTGCGGTTGTGAGCTGCTCGCGTCCGGTGGTCGATGCCAAGTGGCTGCCCAAGTCGCGCCAGGTGGGCTCGTCCGGCCAGACCGTGAAACCCAAGATTTATCTAGCTTGCGGCATGAGCGGATCGTTCCAGCATCTTGCCGGATTGAAGGGCAATCCGTTCATCGTCGCCATTAATAAGAATCCCAAGGCGCCAATCTTTCAGGTCGCCGACGTGGGTGTCGTCACCGACATGCTGGAGTTCATGCCGGAGCTGACGGAAAGAGTTCGCGAGGCGAAGAAAGTTACGGCGTAAGCAGATTGTAGAGCGACGCTTCAGCGTCGCGTCGGGGCCCGGCCAAGAGAGACACACGAGCCGGGTCAGCCCGGCGGCATAATCGCATCGGCTGAAGCCGACTCGGAATACACGAGAACCTCGGGACGCGGACCTGAAGGTCCGCTCTATCCGATTCGTACGAAAGGTTTGCCATGATTACCAAGAAGACCCTGCAACTCAGCCTGAAATCGCTGCGCGATTTCGCCAAAAAGCGCCTGCCGGACGAGGAGCTGATCGCCCTGGACGAGCGCGACGAATGTCCGGTCGAGATCGTCCGCCATATGAGCGATCCCGACAAGCTCGGGATCCAGCTTCTGTTCATCCCCGAGGAGTACGGCGGAATGGGCGGCAGCACCATGGACGTCTATCTCATCTGCGAGCAGATGGCGCGCATCGATCTCGGCGTTGCCACTTCCCTGTTCGCGACCTTTCTCGGCAGCGATCCGATCACCTTCGGTGCCACGCCCGAGCAGAAAAAAAAGTGGCTCGGCAAGATCGCCGACGAGGGCATCCTTTTCGCTTATGGCGCAACCGAGCCCGACGCGGGCAGCGATCTCGGCGCGCTGAGGACGACCGCCGATCGCGTGGAGGAGAACGGCAAGATCGTCGGCTACAGGATCAACGGCTCAAAGCAGTGGATCTCCAACGGCGGCATCGCCGATCACTACACGATTCTTGCCAATACGCCTGCCGGACCGAGCTGGTTCATCGTGGACAAAGACACCAGGGGATTTACCCACGACGAACCCGAGGACAAGCACGGCATTCGCCTGAGCAACACCGCCGCGTTGGCACTGAACGATGTGTACGTCGACGTCGACCGGCTGGTCGGTGGAGTGGAGGGGCAGGGGCTGCTGCAGGCACAGATGGTCTTCGGCTACACGCGTGTCATGGTCGCTGCCTTTGGACTGGGGGCAGGATGGTCAGCGCTCGACCGCGCCATCCCTTATTCCACCAAGCGCATTCAGGGTGGCACACCGCTCTCGGAGAAGCAGGGCTACACGCACAAGCTGATTGTGCCGCACGTCGTCAAGCTGGAAGCCGGACGCGCCTATATCGAAGAGACAGCGCAGCGCATCGACACCGCAAGCCACGGGGTGCTCTTCAATACCGAAGGCGCAATCGCCAAGTACATGTCCACGGAAGCCGGCCACGCTGCCGCCGACGCCGGCATCCAGGCGCTGGGAGGCTACGGCTACACGCACGAGTACATGGTGGAGAAGATCAGCCGCGATGTACGCATCACGCGCATCTACGAGGGCACCTCCGAAATCATGGAGATGACTATCAGCCGCGACCGCTGGCAGCTGCACCTGAAGACCAAAGGCCAGTACTATCACGACAAGGCGCGCGAGGCCGAGGCGCTGCACGCCACGCATCCCAATGTCGGTGCGGATACCGCTGCGCTGGCACTGCATGCGTTAGCTGAAATCATGGAGAAAGCGCGCGTGCACCGGCTCACTCGCTTCCAGCACATTCAGTTCCGCATCGGCGAGTGGGTCGCCTATGCCGAGTGCTCGCTTACGCTGGCGAAGCGTGCTGCGCTCTTTGCCGATGGCAAGCAACACGAGAAAGCCAACGACCGCTTCGACGCCGCCGCACTAGCGGCAATCAGCCGCATCTTCGCCCGCGAGGCGGCAACGAAGGTTGCCGCCGAGGGACTCCATCTCATCGCTGGCGCCGGTGGCATCAGCGACGAAGAGATGCCGCTGTTCGAAGCCGCTTTGAGCATCACCGCCATCCACCGGGCCCAGAAGGGGCTGGTCGAGGACATGGATTACGTCGCCGACGTGCTCTACAACCGCGTGCAGAAAGATAAAGAGGTGAAACAGCCGGTTCTGGCCTGAAGCTTGGGCCGGTGCAGGTGGGGGCGTCCGGCGGGTCCTACGCTGGGCGCCTTTTGTTATTCGTGCGTATCGAATTTTCGTGTTACAACAAATACATTGAATGGCGTCCCACATAATTGTTAAGCCCCGCACGTCAACCTGACCGGCTGCCATAGCCCTTGCGGCCGAATGCAAATAACGGCGCTGCGACGCTGTGTGTCACAACACGGTCGCAATCACGGTTCCGGGTGTCGCTGGTCACCGATCCTAAGCCCATCGATCACGTCTAAAACGCCGCCTAATCACTGACAACTTCTTGCCGATACTGCGAAAGTGGGAGTGCTCTCGGGCGACCTCCATTTTTCCCACGCCTTGTGAGCGAACTTGCTTTCCAGGTGTGGGAGCAGCCCAGGCCTAACTTCGCTCTGCTGCACTGTTACGGCGCCCGCCAGCCGCCAGTTCGTCTGAATGAAATCACCGCTAAGGAAGTGTCAGCCATGGAAAGCACTGCTCATCGCGCGATTGCGATTGTAGGGGTGGGAGCGATCCTGCCCGACGCTCCAGACGCCGCTGCGTTCTGGAACAACGTGAAGACTGGCCGTTACAGCATCAGCGATGTCAGCCCCGACCGTTGGGACCCGCTGGCTTATTACGACGCCGATCCAGCCGCACCCGACAAGACATACTCGAAGATCGGCGGCTGGGTGCGCGAGTACTCGTGGGATCCGATGAAATGGCATTTGCCGATTCCGCCGCGCGTTGCCGACGCCATGGACGTGGCCCAGCAGTGGGCCGTGGCCTGCACGCGCGAGGCGCTGGAAGACTACGGCTACCCCAAGCGGCCGCTCGACCTCGATCGCACGGCGGTGATTCTCGGCAACGCCATGGCCGGCGAGAAGCACTACCTTAGCTCGCTGCGCGTTTTCTTTCCGGAGTATGCTCGCGAACTGGCGCAAAGCCCCAGCTTTGCCAAGCTGCCGCCGGAGCTGCAACGCGAGATTACCGGGCAGTTGCACGAGCGTATGGGCAAGCGCATCGCACCGATTACCGAAGACACCATGCCCGGCGAATTGGCCAACTGCATGGCAGGGCGCATTGCCAATCTCTACAACTTTCACGGTCCGAACTACGTGTGCGACGCAGCGTGCGCCTCGGCGATGGCCGCCATCAGTTCGGCCGTCGAAGGGCTGATCGAAGGCGATTTCGATGCGGTCATCACCGGTGGTGTCGACCGCAACATGGGCGCGCCCACCTTCGTAAAGTTCTGCAAGATCGGCGCACTATCGGCGACTGGCACCCGCCCCTATGCCCGAGGGGCCGACGGCTTTGTCATGGGCGAGGGCGCGGCAATTTTCCTGCTCAAACGGCTGGCCGATGCCGAACGCGATCAGGACAAGATCTACGCGGTGCTGCGTGGAATCGGCGGCTCAAGCGACGGTAAGGGCAAAGGCATTACAGCGCCGAATCCGGTGGGCCAGAAGCTGTGCGTCGAGCGCGCGTGGCAGAACGCCGGACTGTCACCTGCGACAGCAACCCTGATCGAAGGTCATGGTACATCGACACGCGTCGGCGACGTGGTCGAAGCATCGACGATGGTTGAGGTGCTCGGCAGCACCAGCCTTTCGACGCATTCCGTCGCGCTGGGTTCGGTGAAGTCGAACATCGGTCATCTGAAAGGTGCGGCCGGTGCAGCCGGAATTCTCAAGGCCACGCTTGCGCTGCACAACAAACTTCTTCCTCCGAGCCTGAATTGCCAGCATCCCAGTCCGGACATCGATTTCGCGCACTCTCCCCTTTATGTGAACACCGAACTGCAACCGTGGAACGTTTCCGCCGATGCAGTGCGGCGCGTGGGCGTCAGCGCCTTTGGATTCGGCGGCACGAACTTTCACGTCGTAATGGAGGAACACATTCCGGGCAAGCTAAATGGCAATGGCAAGAAGTCGATCGCGATTCCCGTAGCGCCGCCCGTTGTCGAGAGACCTGTGACAGTTCAGGTGTCCCGGGTCTCGCGCTTTTCGGGACCCGCGCCGGATGGCTCCGTTCACGAAGCTCGCAAACCTCCGTTGCGGGGAGCGATCGTGATGGGCGCTGTGGACGAAGCGGAGTTGATCCAGAAGCTGCGCGCAATTGAGAAGTCAGCGAAGACTGCGGAAGCGCCGAGACCTGCCGCGCCGACCGATGCCGATCTCGCGGCGTCGGAGCGCCTGGCGATCGATTACGCCGATGCTGCCGAACTGGCGAACAAGTGCAGCATGGCGCTAAAAGCGTTTGCTGCAAATCAGCCGGCATTCTGGAAGGCATTGCGAGCGCAAGGCATTTTTCGCGGGCATGGTCCGGCGCCCAAGGTTGCGTTCCTCTATACGGGCCAGGGATCACAGTACGTCAATATGCTGCGCGGACTGTGCGGAACAGAACCGATCATCGCCGAAACTTTTGCCGAAGCCGATCGCATCATGACTCCCCTCCTGGGCAAGCCGCTTAGCGAGATCATCTACGTCGACCCGACAGATGGAAAGAAGCTGGCCGAAGCAGAGGAGGCGCTGCGCCAGACCGCGGTCACGCAGCCTGCAGTGATCACCATCAACATGGCAGCGACCCGCTTGCTGGCGGCGTACGGCATTCGCCCCGACATGACCATGGGGCACAGTGTCGGCGAATACGGCGCGCTGGTAGCCGCCGGCGCCATGCCGTTCGCGGACGCGCTTGAGGCGGTGAGCGCTCGTGGACGCGAGATGACGAGAGTCTCCATGAAGGACAACGGCAAGATGGCGGCCGTGTTTGCGCCCATCGCCGAAGTCGAGCGCCTGCTGAAGGCCGTCAACGGTTATGTAGTGATCGCCAACGTCAACAGCAACAGCCAGTCGGTGATTGGCGGTGCAACCGACGCGATCAGTCAGGCCGTGCAGATCTTCACGCAGGCAGGTTACGAAGTGCGCGAACTGCCGGTGAGTCATGCCTTTCACACTTCGATCGTGGCTCCCGCAAGCGAACCGTTGAAGCAGATGCTGACTCGCCTGAATCTGCAGACGCCGAAGCTCCCGATCGTCGCCAACATCAATGGCGAGTTCTACCCTGCCGGCGTCGGGAAAGACACCATGACGGACATGCTGGCAAAGCAGGTCGCTGCTCCGGTGCAATTTGTCAAAGGATTGCGAACTCTCTATGACGCCGGCGCTCGCGTGTTTGTCGAAGTTGGCCCCAAGAAGGCATTACAAGGATTTGCCGAGGATGTGTTGGGCAGCGATGCCGATGTCTTCTCGTTGTTCACCAACCATCCGAAGCTCAATGACCTGACGGCATTCAACCAAGCGCTCTGCGGAATGTTTGCGGCGGGACTGGGATACGAACCAGCTGAGACCGCACCGTCGGCCGTGGTGGAAGCGGCAGCTTCATCGGACTTATCCACAAAACCCCGGGTTGAAGCAGTGCTGCCGGCCGAAAAGCAAACAGCATCTGTCGCGGTTGCTGCTCCGCCAACGGCACAACCTGAAAAGTTGTTCAGCGTCGAACATTCGCAGGACGGCAGTGAGGCGTCACCAGCGTCACCGCCAATCGGCGACCGCTATTCCCAGCTTGGCCATCTCTTCGCCCAGGTGCTCGAACCCGGATGGGAGATCTACCAAGGCAGGAAGTGCGCGCCGGCCGAACCTGTCGTCATTACCGGCGCCGCTACCGGCCTGCCGGGAACCGAGCACATCTTCGACGACGGCAACATAGCTCGCTTGCTTAACGGGGACCAATTTATCGGTTCGATCCCTGAGCGTTATCGCCGCGCCATCCTCGACAAGAACATCACTCGCCTGGTCAAGACCGACAACGGCGGCCCGGTCTTCGAAGCGATCAGGGACGTTACGGACGTAATCAAACTTGCCGGCCGCGGCCGCGGCTTCGATCTGGAAGCTGAGTTCGGCGTCTCCGCCGAGCGCGTGGCCGCACTCGACCGCGTAACCCAACTCGCGATCGCTGCCGGCATCGACGCCCTGCGCGATGCCGGCATTCCGCTGGTCATGCGCTATAAGACAACCACCAAGGGCACCTATCTGCCGGACCGCTGGGGCTTGCCCGAGGAACTGCGCGACGACACCGGCGTGATCTTCGGCTCGGCCTTCCCAGGCTACGACTCCTATGGGGAAATTATCGCGAACTATTACGCCGATCGCGCGCGGCGTGAAGAACTTGCCCGGCTGGAGAAGTGGACTGGCGGCGCGCCGAATGGCCACTCGGCTATCGGGCACGAGGTCGCACGCCGCATCGACGAGTTGCGCAGCATCCTCGAAAAGACGCCCTACGTGTTTGACCGCCGCTTTCTGTGGCGTGTGCTCTCAATGGGTCACTCGCAATTCGCCGAATATATCGGCGCACGCGGCCCGAATACTCAGATCAATGCGGCGTGCGCGACCACGACCCAGGCAGTTTCGCTCGCGGAAGACTGGATCCGCGCCGGACGCTGCCGCCGCGTGATCGTCATCTCCGCCGACGATGTGACGTCGGACAATATGATCGAGTGGTTTGGCGCGGGCTTCCTCGCCAGTGGTGCGGCGGCAACGGACGAGATAGTTTCCGAGGCCGCTACGCCATTTGATAAACGGCGTCACGGCTTGATCATGGGCATGGGCGCCGCCGCTCTGGTGATCGAGAGCGCTGACGCCAGCCGCGAACGGGGTATCCGTCCCATCTGCGAAGTGCTGGGATCGACTACCGCCAATAGCGCCTTCCATGGCTCGCGCCTCGACGTACAGCACATCTGCCAGGTCATGGAAGGACTGGTGGCCAGAGCCGAGAGACAGAGCGGCATTTCCCGCTACGACATCGCGCCCCGTACGGTCTTCGTTTCTCATGAGACTTACACGCCGGCGCGTGGTGGCAGCGCTTCGGCGGAAGTCTTCGCACTGCGCAGTACCTTCGGCCCTGTCGCCGATCAAATCATCATCGCAAACACGAAGGGCTATACCGGACATGCGATGGCAACTGGCATCGAAGACGTGCTGGCGGTCAAGTCGCTGGAGACGGGCTATGTGCCGCCGGTACCAAACTTCAAGGAAGTGGATCCTGAGCTGGGCGTCCTGAATCTGGCCAAGGGCGGCGAGTACCCGGTGGAATACGCGTTGCGGCTCGGGGCAGGATTCGGATCGCAGATCAGCATGACGCTGCTGCGCTGGACCAAGAGTGCGGACGGCAAGCGGCCCAAGCCGAACGCTCTCGGGTATGCAACCCGCGTGGCCGACCCGCAAAGCTGGAACGCGTGGCTGGGCCGAATCACTGGCAACGAGAAAGCCGAGCTCGAGGTTGTGAAGCGCACCTTGCGGGTGCGCGACACCGGGCCACGAACGACGGTCGCAATGCCGGCTGAAGATCGCAGCGCGGTGATCTTGAGCGGCACGCCGCAAATTGCGCCGAAGCCGGTTCCAGCGGTACTCGCCGGAGCGCCCGCACCTTCCGTTGCTTCAGCGCCAGTCGCGCCTGAGCCGGACCAAACTAAATCGGCAGTTGGGTCTCCCGCGATGGTTGAAACTCCAAGACCCGAAGCGCCCATCGCGGTGCCTGCTGCAAAGTCCCAGTCAAAACCTTCGACCCCGCCTGCGCCCGGCATTTTGGTGAAAGAACGGATCCTCGCGCTGGTCGTCGGCAAGACGGGGTATCCCGCCGAGATGCTGGACCTCGATCTCGACCTTGAAGCTGATCTGGGTATCGACACCGTAAAGCAAGCCGAGATTTTTTCGGCTATTCGCGAAATCTACCAAATTCCGCGCGACGAGAACCGCAGGCTCCGCGACTACCCGACGCTGGCGCATGTCATTCGCTTCGTCCATGAGATGCGGCCCGATCTGGCCGCTGCGCCAGCTGTTTCCGCTCTGTCGTCAACCGATCACGACAGCGGCGAGCCGCCCGCTCCAACTGCGACCCGTGCAGCTCAGGTCAGCCCAAATAACGGACAAACCTGGAGCACCAACGCGCTAGACGTACAGGAACGCGTTCTTGCCCTTGTCGTCGAGAAGACCGGATATCCACCGGAGATGCTGGACCTCGACCTCGATCTGGAGGCCGATCTCGGCGTGGACACCGTCAAGCAAGCTGAAATGTTTGCCGCGATTCGCGAGATGTACAACATCCCGCGCGAGGAGAATCGCAAGCTGCGCGATTATCCGACGTTGGCGCATGTTATCCGATTTGTGTATGAGATGCGACCGGACTTGATTGCTTCCGCAAGTACAACAGCGCCGTTGTCTATTGCGCCGTCGGGCGCAACTGCAACACCAGTGACTGAGGCCGGGCCAAACGAGGAGCGAGCCTGGAGCACCGTCGCGAATGACCCGACGATAGCAACGGCAGCTCCCGCCGCGACCCGTGAGGCGGTGAAGCAGCGCATCCTCACGCTCGTCATGGAGAAGACTGGCTATCCGGAAGAGATGTTGGACCTGGATCTCGATTTAGAGGCCGATCTGGGCGTTGACACTGTGAAGCAGGCTGAGATCCTCGCAGAGATTCGCGAGATCTATAACATTCCGCGCGACGAGAACCGTAAGCTGCGCGACTATCCCACGCTGGCGCACGTAATTCGCTTCGTCTATGAGTTAAGACCCGACCTGGCGGCCCAAGCGGCGCCGGTTGGCCTTCACGCCGGATCGCCGGCGCCTGCCCCACAACCGCAGACCGCAACTGAGCCGGCATCCGCCGCAAGCGCAGTGCTCGCGCAAGCCGCGCCCGTATCAAACGCTCCAACCACTCAGGAAATCCAGCAGAAGATTCTGGATATTGTCGCCGATAAGACCGGCTATCCGAAAGAGATGCTCGATCTCGATCTCGACCTCGAAGCTGATCTCGGCATCGACACGGTCAAGCAGGCCGAGATGTTCGCTTCGGTACGCGCGGCCTACAACATCCCGCGCGATGAGAATCTGAGGTTGCGTGAGTTTCCCACCCTGGCGCACGTCATCAAATTCGCCCAGGATCGGGCGGGCGTCGAAACCATGGCCAAGAGCGCAGTCCCGGCTGATGCGCACGCTGCCTCGATTGCTCCTGCTCCCGAAGCGCTCAGTTTCGAGGCAGCCAACAAAATTCCGCGCAGGGTGCCGATACCCGTTCTTCGTCCTCCGCTTGCACTCTGCAAAAGAACGGCCGTGACCATTGAGCTGGGAAGCCGCGTCATTGTTATGCCGGACAAAGGCGGCGTCGCCGCCTCGCTGCTTCAGGAACTGAAGAGCAGAGGAGCTGAAATCCTGTGCTTGACTCCCACAGCCAGTACAGACACGCTGCTTGGCGAGATCGATAACTGGATGAAAGCCGGCCCGGTGCAAGGTGTGTTCTGGCTGCCCGCGCTGGACAACGAAGGCCCCGTCAGCGGAATGGATGTTAACGGTTGGCACGACAACCTGCGCGTGCGAGTGAAAGCGCTGTACGCAACCATGAGGCGATTGTATGACCAGGTATCCCGCGCGGGCACATTCCTCATCGCCGCCACGCGGCTTGGCGGACAGCACGGCTACGACGGCGCCGGTGCGACCGCTCCCATGGGTGGCGCTGTTGTGGGCTTCAGCAAGGCTTATAAACGCGAGCGCTCCGAAGCGCTGGTTAAGGCTGTGGACTTCGAGCCCGGTTGCAAAGCATGGGAGATTGCTGCCTTGCTGATCGATGAGACACTGCGCGATCCCGGTGCGGTCGAGGTAGGATACAAGGACGGCCTACGCTGGACCGTTGGGCTTCAGGAAGAGGCTGCCGAAGGTGGCGGCTCGGGCCTTGCCCTGAACCGGAACACAGTCTTTGTGATTACCGGAGCAGCGGGCAGCATTGTCTCTACCATTACTCAGGACCTCGCTGCCGCATCGGGCGGTGGCACTTTCTACTTGCTCGACCTCGTTCCCGAGCCGGATGCCGGCAACCCCGACCTGGCACGGTTCCTCGACGACAAAGATTCGCTGAAGCGTGACCTTTTCGCCCGCATTCAGGCTCGCGGCGAGCGCGCTACGCCGGCGCTCGTCGAAAAACAGCTCGCAGCTCTCGAACGAGCCAATGCAGCATTGGCCGCAATGGAAGCCGTGCAATCGGCGGGAGGCACGGCTCACTATTTCAGCGTGAACCTCGCCGATGCCGCCGCTGTCGCTGAGGTGATCAGCCAGGTCAGGCAGCGTAGTGGCCGCATCGACGTTCTTCTGCATGCAGCCGGTCTGGAGCGCAGCCATTTCCTGCCGGATAAAGACGCGCGCGAGTTCGATCTCGTCTTCGACGTAAAGGCGGATGGCTGGTTTAATCTGCTGCACTCCGTCGGCGATATGCCGCTGGGCGCAACCGTCGCGTTCAGCTCCGTTGCCGGTCGGTTCGGCAACGCCGGGCAGACCGATTACGGTGCTGCCAACGATCTGCTCTGCAAGTACACCTCGAGCTTCCGCACGACACGACCGGAAATGCGCGGCATAGTCATCGACTGGAGCGCGTGGGGCGGCTTTGGCATGGCGACGCGCGGCTCTATCCCCAAGATGATGGAGATGGCCGGCATTGACATGATTCCGCCCGAAGCCGGCATACCCATCATCCGCCGCGAACTTACAAGCTGGGGGGGGAGCGGTGAAGTCGTCATCGCGCAGCGGCTGGGCGCGCTGCTGAATGAGTGGGACTCGACCGGCGGCCTCGACGTCGAGGCATTATCGGCGTCGAATGCGGCGCTGGCGAAGTCGGGGCCGATGGTCGGACGCATTATCGGCGACGGCATCTACAGCGGGCTCACGATGGAGACGACGCTTGATCCCGCGGCGCAGCCGTTCCTTTATGACCATCGCATCGACGGCACTCCGGTCTTGCCGGGCGTCATGGGCATCGAGGCATTCGCCGAGATTGCACTATGCCTGCATCCGGGCTGGCATATCGAGGCCATCGAGGAGGTGAACTTCCTGGCGCCGTTCAAGTTCTACAAGGACGAGCCGCGAACGGTGATCCTTCAGAGTCTGATTCATGCGGCCCACGGAAAGCTGGTTGCCGATTGCCGTCTGATCGGCCGGCGCAAGCTTCCCAACGGCCACGATCCGCAGGAGACAACCCATTTCACGGCGAGGGTGCGCATTGGCAGACAAGCTCCGGAGCAGCTAACCGGGCCTGCGCCCAGGTTGTCGGTAGAGGGGATCGTCGATGCTACCCAAATCTATCGCATTTACTTCCATGGTCCGGCATACCAAGTGGTGGAACGGGCGTGGTGGGACGGGGAACGCATCATCGGGGAGATGTCGCCGCACCTGCCCGAGAATCATCAGCCGTCAGCTAAGCCAACCGTCATCGGTCCCCGTCTGATCGAGCTTTGCTTCCAGACTGCGGGCGTGTGGCAGATGGCGGCGCTGGGCCGCATGGGCCTGCCGTGGAAGGTACACCAGGTCACAACCTCGACTGCGCCTGAGCCGAACGGCAACAAGCTCTACGCGATGGTCACACCGCATCCCGATCAAGGGACGTTTGATGCGGAAGTCGTCGACGCCAGTGGCAACCGTTACCTGCGTCTGGACGGTTATCGCACCGTGGACTTGCCCGACAGCGTGGATGCCGAAGCGCTGAAGGCGCTGCAGCACACTCTTTCGCCGCACGAGCTGGCGACTTCGTAAACCCTCTCGCTTTCCTTAACGAGGTCGAACAGGTACTGCTATGGCAAGTGATTTTGAACGGGTCGCGATCGTCAATCGCGGCGAGGCCGCGATGCGTTTTATTCATGCGGTCCGCGAATTCAATCAGGAGTGCGGCAGCTCGCTGCGCACCATCGCATTCTTCACCAATCCCGACCAGCACGCCATGTTCGTTCGCCGGGCGGATGAATCAGTCGCACTCGGGCCGGCGCGCGTCCTCGACTCCAATACCCACCATCGGAAGAGCGCGTATGTCGATTACGGAGTGCTGGAACAGGCGCTGCGGAAAGCTCGCGCGGAAGCCGTGTGGGTGGGCTGGGGATTCGTCGCCGAGGACGCGCAATTCGCCGATCTCTGTCGCGAGATGGGGATCGTGTTCATCGGCCCGGACGGTGATGTCATGCGATTGCTGGGCGACAAGATCTCATCGAAGCGGCTTGCCCAGCAGGCCCGGATTCCCATCGCCGACTGGAGCGGCGGACCGGTCGAAACCCTGAGCGAAGCCTGGCATCAGGGCGAGCGTCTCGGATATCCGCTTTTCATCAAGGCGACCGCCGGAGGTGGTGGGCACGGGATTCGCCGCGTTCATTCTCCAGGGGAGATGGAGAAGGCATTTGCCGGCGCCCGCGCTGAAGCCTTCAAGGCGTTCGGTGACCCCACGGTCTTCCTCGAGCAGGCGATCACGGGCGCGCGCCACGTCGAAGTGCAGATCATCGCGGACCATCACGGAACCACCTGGGCAGCGGGCGTCCGCGATTGTACGGTGCAGCGCCGTCACCAGAAGGTCATGGAGGAAGCGCCCTCCCCTGCGCTCAGCCCGGAGCAGGAGCAATTCCTGCGCGACGCTGCCATTCGGCTGAGCAACGCCGCCGGCTACCACAATGCCGGTACGGTCGAGTTCCTGTACGAGCCGCAAGATCGGCGCTTCGTCTTCATGGAGATGAATACACGGCTTCAGGTCGAGCACCCGGTAACCGAACGTACGACGGGGCTTGATCTGGTGAAGCTGCAGATTCACGTGGCGCGTGGCGGACGGCTGGAAGGCGAACCGCCAAGGACCATCGGCCATGCCATTGAAGTACGTCTGAATGCCGAGGACGCGGACAACGGCTTCGCTCCAGCACCCGGCAAAATCGAACGCTTCCGCATGCTGACTGGCCCTTGCGTGCGCATCGACACCGGCGTGGAAGAGGGGGACGTGGTTCCCGCCGATTTCGATTCCATGATCGCCAAAGTGATCGCATTCGGACGCGATCGCAAGGAGGCTTTGGCGCGGTTGCGCCGCGTGCTGCACGAGAGCGTGGTTGTCATCCGCGGCGGTACAACGAATCGCGCCTTCCTGCTGGGCCTGCTAAACCGCCAGGATTTGCAGCGCGGAGAAGTTGACATCGGCTGGCTGGACCGGCTGGCAGCGAACGGCGAGTTGCTCTCGCGCCAGCAGGTTGATGTCGCACTCGTGCAAGCAGCGATTAATGCTTACGAAGCCGAGCTTCGGGTCGAGCAGGAGCAATTCTATGCTTCGGCGTTGCGCGGCCGGCCTCAGGTCCGCGACGAGGTTGGCCACACCGTAGCTTTGCGCTATCGCGACCAGGCTTATTCGGTAAAGGTGTGCCGCCTGGACCTCCACAGCTATCAGATCGAGGTGGACGGCTCGCTTTTCGACGCTCGGGTCGAGACGATCGGACCTTTCGAGTGCTGGTTGACCCTCAGTGGTCAGCGCTTCCACCTTGTGTCGGTGGAGCAGGGCCTGAGTTACCGGATCGAAATTGATGGCGTCTCGCATCGCATCGATCGTGATGATGGCGGCGTGGTGCGCGCACCAGCGCCCGCCGTCGTCGTCTCCATCGCGGTCGAGCCCGGGGATATCGTTGCGGTCGGCGACCGGCTGGTCGTGATCGAAGCCATGAAGATGGAGACGCAGATTGTCGCGCCATTTGCCGGCAGGGTGCGACAGGTGATGACCATTGCCAACGTGCAGGTTGGGACCGGCGATCCGCTGTTGCAGATTGAGCCCAGCGGCACAGGAGAGGTTCATGAATCGGGCGAGCGCATCGCCTTTGGCCTATCCGCCGTACACCCCCACGAGCAGTCCCAGGAGCTTCGCTGGCGACGCAGCTTGCAGGAACTTCGACAGCTTATGCTCGGCTTCGATGTGACACCCGAGCGCACCACCAGCCTGTTGGCGGAACTAAGGCAGCCTCCCGAAGCCGATACGAACGGCCACCTGCGTGACCTCGAAGACGAAATCCTGAACATCTTCGTCGACCTGTCCTCGCTGTTCCGTAGGAAGCCAAAGGCTGCCCACCAAGTCGGAAGTGAGACGCCCAGCACGGAGACCCTCCTGTTTTCATATCTGCGCCTGCTCGACATTCAAGGTGATGGCATGCCCGAGGAGTTCGTTAAGGCCTTGGAGCGCGCACTCGCCTACTACGGCGTCACCTCGCTGGTTCGCACGCCCGACCTGGAAGAATGCCTGCTCTGGATTTATAAGTCGCACCAGAAGGCAGAGCGGCAAATTGCTCCAATTCTGAGCGTGTTGCAACGGCGCCTCGCAGCGTTTGACAGGGGATGGCGGCCGACCGACGAAGCATTCCAGAAGCTGCTGGATCGTATGGTGGCAATTACCCGCGAGTCGTATCCCAATGTCGGCGATCTGGCGCGGGAGTTGCGCTATCGCTGCTTTGACGAACCGATGTTCGAACACTCGCGCCAACAGGTTTACGATGCGATCGAGGGGCATCTGGATTATCTCGCCGCAAATCCTGACGCTCCCGATCAGCGACAGCATGTGCGTGCCCTCGTCGAATGCCCGCAGCCGCTTGCGCATGTTTTTGCCCGCCGTTTCGTCCACGCTTCTTCGCCGCTCCGTCAGCTCATGATGGAGGCGATCACCTCGCGTTACTACTTGCGACGCCTGACCGACTTCCGTCCCCTCGCGGTGAACGAACACTGCTTTGGCAGGGCAGAATACTACGATGAAGGCAAGCACCAGCACGTCTTCGTGGCCTACTCCGAATATGGGCGTCTGGGCGAGACGGTCCGCGAGCTGTTCCCGTTCCTCTCGGAGGTGCCGCAGGGCGACGATATTGTTCTCGATTTCTTCACCTGGAGAACAGATGCGCTGCCCGACCTGGCGGAAACGCGGACCCAGCTTCATGCCATCGTCAATCAAGCCGGCTTTCCGCAACCTATCGCGCGAGTTGTCGTAGCTGTCTCCAGTGCAACTGAGCAATCCGGTCGGGGCATGCAGCACTTCACTTTCGAGCGCTCCGGGGATACCTATGAAGAGGTTGAGCTGTTCCGCGGGGTGCACCCCATGATCGGCGAACGGCTGCATCTCTGGCGTTTGAAGAATTTCCGGTTTGACCGCCTGCCGTCGGTCGAAGACGTTTATCTGCTGCACGCCGTCGCCCATGAGAATCCCAAGGACGAACGCCTCTTCGCCGTGGCGGAAGTCCGCGACCTCACTGCCATCCGCGACAGGTCAGGACGGGTTGTGCAATTGCCTCATCTGGAGCGCATGTTCGCCGAAGCCGTCGCCGCCATACGGCAGGAGCAGATGAAGCGGCCGCAGCGTCAGCGGCTTTACTGGAACCGCATATTCCTCTACGTGTGGCCGTCGCTCAACCTTCGGCCCGATGAGGTCAACGACATCATTCACCGCCTTGCGCCGCAAACCGATGGCCTCGGCCTGGAGCAGGTTGTCGTTCGCGTGCGCATTCCGAATCCCCGGACAGGAGAGTTGCGGGACACAATCATTCGCGTATCCGCGCCGGGAGACGCTGGGCTACTGATCACGTTGCGTCCGGCGAGCCGGCTGGAGGCCCTGAAGCCGCTGAGCGCCTACGATCAGAAGGTCGTGAAGATGCGGCAGCGGGGGCTGACGTATCCCTATGAGATCGTCAAGATGCTCACCACCTCTTCGAGCGATACTCACGCCGATCTCCCCCCGGGTCAATTCGTCGAGCACGATCTCGATGCTGAAGGACATCTGGTCCCCGTCGATCGGCCTTACGGCCAGAATACGGCCAATATCGTTGCGGGCGTCATCCGCAACTTCACTGACAAATATCCCGAAGGCATGAAGCGCGTGATCCTGCTGGGCGATCCCAGCAAAGACCTGGGTGCACTGGCCGAGCCCGAATGCAGCCGCATTCTGGCTGCTCTGGAGTTGGCGCAGGCCATGCATATTCCGCTGGAGTGGTTCACCTTATCGGCGGGCGCGAAGATCTCAATGACCAGTGGCGTCGAGAATATGGACTGGATCGCGCGCGTGCTGCGCCGGATCATCAACTTCACCCAGGCCGGCGGCGAGATCAACCTGGTGGTCAACGGCATCAATGTCGGCGCGCAGCCTTACTGGAACGCCGAAGCGACCATGCTCATGCACACCCGCGGCATTCTGATCATGACGCCGAAGGGCGCCATGGTATTGACCGGCAAACGCGCGCTCGATTATTCCGGTAGCGTCTCGGCGGAAGACAACATCGGCATCGGCGGCTATGACCGCATCATGGGTTTCAACGGCCAGGCACAATACTTCGCAGGTGACCTCGACGAGGCTTGCCACATCCTGATGCAACATTATGCGCACGCTTACGTCGCGCCGGGAGAACGGTTCCCGCGGCCCGCCGCGACCATCGATCCCGTGGACCGCGATGTGCAGCTCTATCCGCACGGCATCACCAACGGCGAGGGCTTCGAATTGGTCGGCGAGATCTTTTCCGATGAAACCAATCCCGGACGTAAGAAATCGTTCGAAATTCGCCGGGTGATGATGGCCGTCGTCGATCAGGACCATGTTCCGCTGGAGCGTTGGCCCGGCATGCGCGATGCCGACACCGTGGTGGTCTGGGACGCACACATCGGAGGCTTCCCCGTCTGCCTGCTCGGAATCCAATCCAAGCCGGTGCCCCGCTTCGGCTTCGTCCCGGCTGATGGGCCGGAACACTGGACCGCGGGCACGCTCTTCCCTAAGTCATCAAAGAAAGCCGCTCGTGCCATCAACTCGGCAACCAACAATCGTCCCGTGGTGGTTCTGGCAAATCTCTCCGGCTTTGATGGCTCGCCCGAATCGATGCGGCGCTGGCAACTGGAGTACGGCGCAGAGATCGGACGCGCGGTGACGAACTTCAAAGGGCCCATGGTCTTTTGCGTGGTGTCGCGCTATCACGGCGGCGCGTATGTGGTATTTTCGCGTGCTCTGAACGAGCAGCTGGAGGTGATCGCGCTGGACGGCACCTACGCGTCGGTCATTGGCGGTGCGCCGGCAGCCGCAGTCGTTTTCGCCGGCGAGGTTGAAGCCAAGGCTCGCAAAGATCCGCGGCTGCAAATGCTGACTGAGGCGATGAGCAACGCTCAGGGAGCAGAGAAGAACCGCCTGCGCGCGGAGTGGAACGAACTTTTTAAGGTTGTGCAGTCGGAGAAGCTGGGTGAGACCGCATCTGAATTCGACCGCATTCACAGTGTGCATCGTGCGCTGGAGAAAGGTGCCCTCCACCGCATTATTCCGCCGCGCGACTTGCGCCCTTATCTGGTCGAGGCGATCCGGCGGGGCATAGAAAAAGAAGAAGACACAACCCGGCGACCCGAAGCGAAGAAAGCCGCCGCTCCAGTGAACGCTGGTTCGGTAATGGCGGCAACGGCAGACTGATGGAAGTATTTTGGCTCGAACAACGCCAGCAGGACGTGCCGAGTCCAACCGATTGGCTCAGCGCCGGGGAACTCGGGCGGCTTGCCTGCATGCGAGTGCCAAAGCGGCGTCAAGATTGGCTGCTCGGGCGATGGACCGCAAAGCAGGCGGTAGCAGCCTTCCTCGGATCGCCTTGTGATCCAGCAGCTCTTGCCAGCATCGAAATACTTCCTGCGGAATCCGGATCGCCTCAAGCCTATCTCGCGACCAAATCCGCTCCCGTCTCGATTTCTCTCAGCCATCGTAACGGCCGTGCGGCGTGCGCCGTGGCAGGCAGCGGCGTTGGAATCGGCTGCGACCTGGAGGTGGTCGAACCACGCTGCGACGCGTTCGTATCGGACTACTTTACGCCGCAAGAGCAGGAACTCGTGGCGCGCGTGTCGCCAGCCAACCGGTTTCGCCTTCTTGCTTTGCTGTGGAGCGCAAAAGAAAGCGCGTTGAAGAAGCTGCGAACCGGCTTGCGCATCGATACGCGAAGCGTGGCTGTCAATCTCGCTCGGAACGTCGCGCAGGTTGATCGGGTACTCTCGCTCGATGCGAGGTCATGCACGAAATCTTGGCATCCGTTACGCACAATCTATTCAACCGAGGTCTATGTTGGCTGGTGGCAACGTAGTGGGGGAATGATTCGTACCCTGGTCACTGTCCCGGCATCACTTCCGCCGTATTTTCTAACACCCACCGCGGATGGCGGACGACATCTTGCGAAGATCTCCGATGACTGAAGGAATCATGCGATCCGTTTAAACCGGGTTTCGTGCGTGCCGAAAATCAGCACGCCAGGTTACGAAATATCCTGCGGACTGTCTCTGGCGAGACATTCCACAGTTCTGCCACCTCGAATACAGAATAATACCGTTCGGTGGCAATGGTCTTGCCCACAGACTTCGTGGGTTGCTGTACTACTAGTGCATGCACAGTTGCCTGTGCTGGTTTAGTAAGGTCCAGCAGAGTCCCACGTCTCAGGAACGAGACGTGGGAGTTGCTTAAACTGTTGTCTGCAAGTGCTCGCGCGAGGCTGGGATTCATCCTATATCGGTATGGCGCGGTAGGTGTGGACCTCGCCGGTGCGGGTAATGCCCAAGCCGATGATTTCGCCGCGGTCATTGATGCCGCACGAGGTCAATAGATATAACGGCGAGCTCGGTTCGACCAGCGTGTTGAGATCGATGGGGATGCCGCCGTGCCAAATGGCCGCGCGCGTATTGCCGTCGGCGTCGATGGACAGCCCAACTACCATTCCTGGGTCGTTAATGCTGATCGCCAGGCTGGCGACGTCGCCCGGGAGGGTGCCCAAGTCGCGCATGCCAGTATTGGCGGTCCATAAGAACGCGTGAGAGGTCGTGTCGCCGGGGAGGTCAGAAACGCCGACTACCTGCCCCCGGTTGTTGATGCCGAATGCCAGGTTGCCAATCGCTTGGCCAGTCTTTCCGCCGAGGTTCCCGAGGTCAACCAGTCGGCCGTTTTGCCACAACAGTGCGTGGACGGACTGGAGACTGAACAGCAGGTTCGGATTGAAAGTCGAACAAATCCCAGAGCCTCCGACGACCTGGCCGTAATCATTGAGGCTCAAAGCAATTCCGTCCGGATCGCCGTTCTCAGTCGCAAGCTCCATCGCCGCGCCGCGCGCCCAGGCCACGGGTTTGAACTGGAGCTTCTGTGGGGGTGGACAAGCTGGGTCCGCGGTAGAAGTTTCGGCCCAGCCGGCTGCAACGCCCAGATTGTTATTGCGATTGACGACGCCATTGTTCCCTCCCAGCGTCGGAAGCGGGTTCGCTTCTCCGTTCTCCCATTGGACAGGCAAACAAATCAGGTGGGTACCAAAGCCGCAGAAATCTTCCCCGTTAGGATCCGAGGCCGACGTTTCCGCTTCCCCCGCGGCGAGTCCGAACACATTCACGCCGAAGGCGATGCTGTCGGGTCCGCCCAGCGTTCCCAGCTGCGTGATGTGTCCGCGGTTCCATAGAACGGCCTGCTGCGTGTTGTTGGGCAGGCTCGACGAACCGCTCACTACGCCACCGTCATTGATGACAAATGGCTGGCTGAAATTGCCGCCTGGCAATGTGCCGAGATCGATCACTGCATATCGCGGCGCGGGTGACTGCTGCGCCTCCGTCGGGAGCACCGCCAACAAGCTCATCGCACAAACAAATGACACGATTCTCGATTTCATACTGCCTCCTTGGGGTGGCCATGACTCCTTAGTGCATTCCACCCTGTCCAGATAGGCGCAAACGAGCCGCGAAAACTATCATGGAATCCGCTGCAGCCGGGCACCGTGGAACAAGTTCATTTATCGCCGCCACTGCCGCTCTGTGCCGCGAGTTCGCGCGCCGGCTCAATATAGAAATAAATTCCAACCCAGACGCCGTTTACGTTGATCCAGGTCCAACCTACCTTGCTGATGAATTCCTTCGGTTGAGCCTCAGAAACCACGACCTTCGTGCCGAACCTCTCGCCTCTTTTCTTGAGGCTTTCGAAAGTCAATGGTGCCGAGCCGCGTGTTTTGGAGAGCTGTGCTGCCAGCATGCCTGCCAGCACCAGCGTGGTTTCGTCGACCACAAATCCCTCGGGGCCAGGATCACCGCCATGGATGATCTGCCAGAGGGCAAGAAGCCAGGCTATGTCCGCCTCGTGCGTGGTCACGATGTCGTCGATTGTCATGGAATCCTCCTGCAGAGCCCGCGTCTCAGAAACGAGACGCGGACCGGGCTCAAATGCTCTTGTTTATTGCGCCTTACCCGCTTGAATCCTCTACGGGTATCGCTGCCATACGTGTGAATGTTTGCTCTCGCCGTTGCGCTCAGCCATGCCTTCCTGTTCCTATAGGCGCAAACCGGTGACGAAAACTATCATGGGAGGTCGCCGACGGCTATAATTCCGCCCACAGCCCATGCCGGCAGCGAACATCAGGATGAACACCGGGCGGAACACCGGACCGAACGTCACCGTCCTGCTCCAAGCCTGGAGCAATGGCGACCGGGAGGCGCTCGACAAGCTGACGCCCGTCGTTTACCAGGAGCTGCGGCGCCTGGCCCGGCACTATATGCGCGGCGAACGCAGCGGGCATACTCTGCAAACCACGGCGCTGGTCAACGAGGCATACTTACGGCTCGTGGACTTGAAGCGCATGTCGTGGCAGGACCGCGCTCACTTCTTCGCCGTATCGGCGCAACTGATGCGACGCATCCTCGTGGACCACGCCCGCCGCCACAACTTGAAGCGCGGCGCCGGCATGCAGCACGTGCCGCTGGAAGACACCGCGATCGTCGGCGGTGAACACGAGTCGGACTTTGCCGCGCTGGATTTAGCGCTGCGCGAGTTGGCCGTGGTGGATGAGCGCAAGGCACAAGTCGTCGAGCTGCGTTTCTTCGGCGGATTGAGCGTCGATGAAACTGCTGAAGTATTGAAGGTGTCTCCGATCACGGTTATGCGCGATTGGAGCACAGCGCGCGCTTGGCTCTATCGCGAGCTTCGGCCTGCGCGCAGCGCCGAATAATCTGGTCCTTGCCCATGCATCCCGAGCGATGGAAAAAAGTCGACGACCTGCTCCAGCGGGCACTGCGGCTCCCGCAGGACGAGCGCCGCGAGTTCCTCCGTCACGAATCGGGCGGAGACGTCGCCTTAGAGGAGGAAGTCGAGTCGTTGCTGAGCTCGCACGACCAGGCGGGGAGTTTCCTGGAGCAGCCGGCCGTCCACGTGGCCGCGCGAGCGGTGGCGCGCGCGGCAGAGTCGCAAAGTGCGCCGGTCCAAGAAGGACAGATCGTCTCCCACTATCGCATCCTCGAGAAGCTCGGCGGCGGCGGCATGGGAGTGGTCTACAAGGCTGAGGACAGTGAGCTCGGACGATTCGTCGCGCTGAAGTTTCTTCCCAGCGAATACGCCCACGATCCGCAAGCCCTCGACCGCTTCCGTCGCGAGGCACGGGCTGCTTCGGCGCTGAACCATCCCAACATCTGCACGATTTACGAGATCGGCAGCCACCAACAGCACCCGTTCCTCGCCATGGAATTCCTGGATGGGATGACGCTGAAGCACCGGATCGCGGACCGGGCCTTAGCGCTCGATCTGTTGCTGCCGCTCGCAGTTGAGATTGCCGATGCACTGGACGCCGCGCATAGCAGCGGCATCGTCCACCGCGACATCAAACCGGCAAATATCTTCGTCACCGCGCGCGGGCACGCGAAGGTGCTCGATTTCGGGCTGGCCAAAGTGATGGCACCAGCAGCCCCTGCAGGAGCCGCGCCAACTGCCGACGAGCGCCTCACGAGGCCCGGAATCGCGATGGGCACGCTCGGTTACATGTCACCCGAGCAGGTGCGGGCGATGGAGCTGGATGCCCGCACCGATCTGTTTTCTTTTGGTGCCGTTCTGTATGAGATGGCCACCGGCGTTGCCGCCTTCCGCAAGAGCAGCGACGCTGCAATGATCGACGCCATCCTGAACCGCCAGCCAACTCCGGCCGTGCGCTTGAATCCTGAAGTGTCTCCGGAACTCGAGCACGTCATCGACAAGGCGCTGGAGAAAAATCGCAACCTTCGCTATCAGCATGCCTCCGAGATGCGCGCTGACCTCCAACGGCTAAAGCGCGACTCGGATTCCGGGCGGCTGAAAGCCATGCCGCTGCCGCCCAGACGCAGCACCTGGAAGACGGGAATTCTCGCCGGGATCGCCCTCGCGGTGATCTCCGCTGCCGCTCTGGTCTTCTTCCACGTCCGCCCTCAACCGGCGAAGCTCACGAACACAGATACGGTCGTGCTAGCGGACTTTACGAACACGACGGGTGACGCGGTGTTCGACGGCACGCTGCGACAGGGCTTGGCGGTGCAACTGGAACAGACCCCGTATCTCAGCCTGATTTCCGACGCGCGCATCGGGCAGACGCTGCGTCTCATGGGCCAGCCATCGGATGCGCGGCTCACTCCAGAGACGGCTCTCGAAGTATGCCGTCGCACGCAAGGCGCTGCCGTGATTGATGGTTCCATCGCCAAGCTGGGCGACGACTATGTTCTCGGCCTGAAAGCCGTGAACTGCCAAAACAGCGACACTCTGGCCGAGGAGCAAGTGAGCGCCAACGGCAAAGAGCAGGTGCTCGGGGCGGTGGGCAAAGCTGCGGCGCAGTTGCGTGAGAAGCTGGGCGAATCGGCCAGAAGCCTGCAAGCATTCGACACACCGCTGGAACAGGCGACGACACCCTCGCTGGAAGCGCTGCAGGCCTACAGCTTAGGACGCAAGATGTTTTACGAGAAAGGGAGTGCCGCTGCTCTGCCCTTCCTACGGCGGGCGGTCGAGCTCGACCCGAATTTTGCCATGGCGTACCGATCCTTGGCGGCCATGTATCAGAACCTCAATGAGCAGAATCTAATGGCCGCGAACGCAAGCAAAGCCTACGAGCTGCGCGATAAGGTGAGCGAGCGCGAGCGCTTTTTCATCGAGGCGACCTACTATTGGATGGCAACGGGTGATTTGGAGAAGGCGCTTCCGGTGTATGCGCTTTGGCAACAGACCTACCCGCGGGACTACTCGCTTTACGTGCACCTGGGGTTTATCTATGAAATGCTGGGTGACTTGGAAAAGTCATTGGACAACGCACGTGAGTCGGTGCGCCTCGAGCCCAATCGCGTGAATAACGACGAGGGCCTGATCGCCGCCTATATCAACTTGAACCGGATGGATGAGGCCGAGGCAGCCCTGAAACAGGCTGAGGAACGAAAGCTGGAAAGCGAGGGTCTAATGGCGCTTCGCTATCAGTTGGCCTTTCTCCACGGGGATTCCACAGGCATGGCAGAGACTGTGTCGGAGGCGATGGGCAAGCCGGGCGCGGAAGACTGGCTGCTGGCAACGGAATCGAACACAGAGGCCTGGTTCGGGCGATTTAACTCCGCGCGCGCACTCACCCGGCGTGCCATGGAGTCAGCCGAACGCAACGACGCGAAAGAAATCTCCGCAAGCTATCAGGCCGAAGCAGCGTTACGCGAAGCCGAGGCCGGTAACCGGGAGCAGGCACGTGCCGATGCCAGCGCAGCTGTGAAGCTTGCCGCAAACCGCGGCGTTCTGGCAATTGCGGCGTTGGCTCTGGCCCGCGCCGGCGATACGGCCATGGCGGAGAAGCTGGCGGCCGAACTCGACAAGTCCTTCCCCGTGGACACGATCGTGCAAAGATATCGACTGCCTACCGTTCGAGCCGCTATCGCTTTGCAGCGAAACGACCCAAACCAGGCTATTGAATTGCTCCAGGTGGCGAGTCCTCTGGATCTGGGTGACGAAGGACACCTCCTTCCGGTTTATTTGCGTGGTCAAGCCTATCTCATGCTGCACGACGGCAACCAAGCGGCCCAGGAGTTTGAAAAGTTTGCGGCTCATCGTGGGCTGGTAGGAAACTTTCCGCTGGGTGCGCTGGCAGGCCTGAATCTCGGGCGGGCCTACGCGCTGGCCGGCAATACAGACAATGCGAAGACTGCCTATCAGAACTTCCTTACCTTATGGAAGGAAGCCGATCCGGACGTCGCCATCTACAAACAAGCCAAAGCCGAATACGCCAAGCTGCAATAGCGCATTTCAGCGGCCATCAGAAAACAACAAATGAGCAGCTGCTTTCCGCAGTTCACTTACACTTCAACTGCTCGCGGCAGTTGCGCTTTTCGATTTCTTGTTGGACTTCGACCACATCCTGCGCATGCTCTCGTCCAGGTCCGCCTGCCGTGCCTGGACCCACGGCAAGTAATGACGCTCGGTTATCGCGACGCTGGACTGACCCAGCATCATGGAGACTTTCTTAATATAAATTCCGCCGATCAGGCACTCCACAGCAAAGGTATCACCAGACAATGAGGATGACCTTCGGTTATGCCGGCTGCTTTGAAGATCGCGTTGATGGTGTTCCACCAACGCATGCCCCGGCGTATCCCGGGCAGCGGTTCCGTTCCAGAAACAATGTGGGGGCCAGAGCTGGCCGTACAAACTCCGTACAATTTGATTTGATTGCTATAAGTAGTTGAATCTAAATGTATTTATTTGGTGCGAAAGGGGGGACTCGAACCCCCACGGTTTTACCCGCCAGATCCTAAGTCTGGTGCGTCTGCCAATTCCGCCACTTTCGCACTTTGTTTTCAATCACTTACATTCATAGTTGTTGATGCAGCCTTTACTGCTCCCGTTTTTGCTCCCCGGTCTTTTACTTTTTACCAGATTCCACTGTGCTTGGGCAGCTTTGCTCATCGCGTCTGCCTCCGGATGCACGTAGCGGTGTGTCGTGGTGATATTGGAATGTCCGGTCAGTTTCATTAAGGTCCACACGTCGGTGATCTTGCGCATCTTGGTTAAGTAGGTGTGCCGCAGGGTGTGCAGACCTGCGTCCCTGTCGAAAATCACGCGCCGCTTCATATCGCGCGCTTGGCGGCTCCGTGTGCAAAGACTGAGCGCCTCGCTGGGATTATCGATCGCGGCGGTTTTTGCCTGAAAATTGGACGGAAACGACGGAGGCGAGAAAGAACGTCCAGGCATGATTCCTCCAACCCTTACATCCAGGTTGGGGCGCTAATCCGGGTTTACGTCCTTGCTCAATCGGCAACGGCCGTTCAGCATTATTCGGCCTTTTGGACTTCCAGAGGAGTAGTGTGCGGAATTTTGACGTAAACGAAGCGGATGACCCAACTTCCTGCCAACAGAGAGATTAAGGCACCGAATGAGGGTATAAGACCTCCGCTTAGTAGCGTCAGGGCCAGAGGGATCAGCGTCCCGGCAGCGAAGATGAGTACGCCAACGCGCCACTGTTGCTCGCGGGTGTAGAGTCGCGCATGCGCCGGGTACAAGTTCGCGAAAAGCAATGCCAACGGAATCAGATTCAGCAGGAGCAGCACCATGAAGGCGACACGAAGGTTAGCGGTCGCTTGCGTTCGCCCCATCAACGCGGATACGACAAGCAATTCGCCGCAGCCCATCAGAAGGGCCGAATTGGTGAGATAACCTCCCAACCAGCGCGCGTCTTTCCAACCTGGTTGCGCGTTCGTGCTGAGCAAGACACCCTTGTAGGCAGCGGAGCCGAAGGCGGGGAGCAGTCCCACCACCACCGCCAGTATGCGCGCCCACTCGAAATTCCATCCCAGTTCAGCCAGTAGGCTGAGCACCGCTGCCGCGGTCAAGGGAAGCGAGAAGATCGTCAGACACCACGTTCCCACCGACATGGGCGAACCGGGCTTGAAAGTTCGCAGCATGTGATGGAAACGCAATGGATCGCCCAGATCCAACACAAGCAATCCGAGGTCAACGAGCAAAAGCGCGAGAGCGACCGGATAAGCCACTTTGGCCACGGGCGTGAAGAGCGCGGGCGCCGCCAACTCGCTGACCGCCGCTGCCATGAACAGTCCGGTCGCCATGCCGTTGAGCAAAGCGTCCCAGGCGATGATGCCGTGCCACCCGGGCACCTTGGTCACTGGCATATTCGCATAGCCGCTCTCGCTCCCTCTTTCGGGCAAGGGAGGGTTGGTGAAAGCGGGCTGCGGTTTGGAGTTTGCGTGCATTCAGGGCTTCAAGAGAAACAACACCACGAGCAATGCGGCGATGGCGGCAAGGCCGCCTGCTACGGAACGAGCGTAATCTCCCATCATGTGCAGCCACGGATTGAACGGATCATCCGGCAGGCCATAAACCGAAGGGCGATCGACAAGCAGATAGAACGAATGGAGCTCGGAATAGGTCTCACTGGGAGCGTCGCCATAAAGGTACGCCTGCGGGACACCGCGCCGGTGAAGTTCCTCCACACGTTGGCGGGCCTGCTCGCGCAGCTCGTCGACCGGGCCGAAGTGGATCGACTGAGTTGGACATGCCTTAGCGCAGGCCGGCTCAAGACCGTCGCGCTGGCGGTCATAGCAGAGCGTGCATTTATGCGAATGTCCACCCATGTCGCTGCGTGTGATGACTCCGAAGGGGCAGGCCGCCACACAGCACGAGCAACCGTTGCAGATGTCAGCCTGAATGTAAATGTTTTCGAACTCATTCTGAATGATGGCGCCGGTGGGGCAAGCCTGATGGCAAGGTGCTGCCAGGCAATGTTTGCAATGGTCGCTCATCATGAGCCAGCGATTGAGATCGGGCTCGATGGACGCCTTGTCTATGGAAACGAGTTTGCCGGCGGAATCGTTAAAGAATTGCTCGATGAACTTCACATGGCGCCAGGTTGTCGCCGACAGTTCCGACGTATTGTCATAACTATTGCCGGACCAGTTAAAGCCATCCGAGGGCAGCTGGTTCCACTGCTTGCATGCCACCTCGCAAGCTTTACAGCCAATGCATACCGTGGTGTCCGTGTAAAAGCCAGTGGCAGGCTGGGGCTTTGGCGGCTCACCACGCAGGAAGGGATAGGTCAGACGTCCGACCAGTTCCGACAGTTGGCCGCGCTGCGAATCGCTGGTCTGGGGCAAGGCGGACAGTTCCTTTTCTCTACTTGCCATGTCCGATCCTCCCTTCTGGTTGAGCGCTGGCTGGCGTGTCCGGGATCGGATCGAGGGTCGGCCAGGGCGCTGTGGGCACTGTCGGATGCGGAGCTTGGCCTTCGAGCCGCCCGGCATGAACCTGGCAGGCGAACGCCTTGCTTTCGTGCATGCTCACGTTCGGGTCGGCCAAGAGCGCGGTCAGGTCGTTGGCGTTGCTGCCGACGCTCTCACCGGCGAAAGCCCAGTGGAACGGGAGGCCGATCTGGTGGATCACGCGCCCTTCGACGGCAAAGGGCCGCAGTCGACGGGTCACCATCGCACGCGCCTCGATTTGGCCGCGCGCGGTCCTCACGGTCATCCAGCCGCCGTGAACAATACCGCGCTCGGCGGCGAGCTCGTAGCTCAGCTCGGCGAACATCTCCGGCTGCAATTCGTTAAGCCAGCTATTGAAGCGGCTCATGGGCCCACTCAGGTAATGCTCGGTGAGACGGAACGTCGTAGCCACCACGGGATACTCGGCTGTCGGCGTGTGGGCAATGTGGTTGAGCGGTCCTTCGAAAAAGCGTACCGTCGGATTGGCATTGTGTTTGGGATAGAGCAGGTTGCCCAACGGCGACTCTACCGGCTCGTAATGCGTCGGCAGAGGGCCGTCCTTGGTGCCGGGGGAGTACAGCCAGCCCAGTCCGTCGGCCTTGGTGATGAAGGGCTGGGTGCCGGCGATGGCGGCCATGCCCGTCGCGCCCAGCGGCGGTTGGTAATTGGGCGGCTTTTCCAGCTCGAAGTCCGGTTTATCGAGTCCGACCCAGCGCCGCTTCTCGGCGTCCCACCAGACCAGTTTCTTGCGCTCCGACCAGGGCCGCCCGTCGGGGTCAGCCGAGGCGCGGTTATACAGGACGCGGACATTGTTCGGCCAAGCGAAGCCCCATTCCGGTTGGACTGGGTTATCCGTAATCTTCCGTTCGTTCGCACGGTTGTGGCCCGGCTCGGGGAAGACGCCGCTGTAGACCCAGCAGCCGCAAGCCGTCGTGCCGTCGTCCTTCAACTCCGAGTAGCCGCTCACAAGACGAGGCCGACCGGTGCGCGGGTCGGTTTCATCCAGCCGGTGACCATTTATCTCCATGAGGACCTTCTCCAGATCCGGTTCCCCTGCAATGCGGCTAAGCGTTCCATCGGGCAGACGCGGCTGCTCGTCGAAGTCATAGTCCCAGGTGAGGTTCAGCAGCGGCTGATCCTTAGGATCGGTCGAGCCGGCGTAGAGCTGCTTGAGGCGCTTACCCAGGTTGTAGAAAAACCAGGCGTCGGAACGGCAATCGCCGGGCGGATCGACGGCCTTGTTGTGCCATTGGATCAGCCGCTGCGTATTGGTTAAGCTGCCCTCCTTCTCCTGAGCGGCCGCCCCGGGGATGAAGAAGACCTCGGTTCCGATCTCGGAGGGCGGCGGCCCATTCGGGTCGTCCTTCCAGAAGAGTGCGCTTTCGGTCTCGAACCAGTCGAGAACCACCAGCCACTCCAGGTTGCGCAGGCCGGCACGGTGCAGACCGGCATTGGGTCCACCGCCGGCGGGATTCTGACCGGGGAGGAAGTAGCCCTTGACGCCACCCTTTGCCATACGATCGAAGTAGGCCAGTTGCGAGTAGTCGCCGTCTACGCGTGGCAGCCAGGAGAACCCGAAGTCGTTGTCCGGCGTGGCGGCGTCGCCGTACCACGCCTTGAGCAGGCTGACAATGAATTTGCTGAAGTTCGCCCAGTAGCCGGTAGGCATCCCTTCGTGCGCGATATAAGAACTCAAATTCTCGTGCGTGCGGTCGTATGCTGCCGGTTGCGGCAGGTAGCCGGGCAGTGTGTCATACAGAGTCGAGAGGTCAGTCGCGCCCTGGATGGTCGAGTGGCCCCGCATGGCCATAATGCCGCCGCCAGGCCGGCCCGCGTTGCCGAGCAACAGTTGCAGGATGCCGGCAGTACGTATGATCTGGACGCCGGTGGTGTGCTGCGTCCAGCCCAGCGCGTAGGCGATGCAGGTGGTGCGCTCGCGTCCGGAGTTGGCGCAGAGCAATTCTGCCACGCGCACAAACTCTTCCGGCGTGCAGCCGCACACCTGGGAGACAACGTCCGGCGTGTAGCGCGCGAAGTGCCGGCGCAGAATTTGCATAACGCAGTGCGGATGTTGCAAAGTCGGATCGCGCTCTGGAGCTGTGCTGTCCTGGCACGGCGAAGTGAACGCTTCGGCATTGCCGTCGAGGCCGTGGCCGTGGAGTCCATGCCGGCCTTTAGCGTACTTCGCCTGAGGCGAGGTCTCAGCACCGTCCGGCCCCCTCTGGTCCTCGGCGCACGTCTGGTATCCCCAACGGCCCTGCTTGGCGTCATAAGAGTCGTCCGGCGCGTCGAAGCCGCTGAACAGGCCTGCCAGATCTTCGGTATCCCGGAAACCTTCCTCGATGATCGTCGAAGCATTGGTGTAGGCCAGGACGTATTCGTGAAACCAACGGTCGTTGGTTAGAACGTAATTCACCAGGCCGCCGAGGAAGGCAATGTCGCTTCCGGAGCGGATACCCACGTAAACATCGCACACGGCCGACATACGGGTGAAGCGCGGATCGACATGGATCAGGGTCGCGCCCTTCTCCTTGGCCTCCATGGGCCAGCGGAAGCCGACAGGGTGAGCCTCAGCCATGTTCGATCCCATGAACAGGATGCAATCGCTATTTGCCATGTCCTGCTGATAGTTGGTGGCCGCGCCGCGGCCAAAGGAGGCGCCCAGACCGGGCACCGAGGCGCTGTGTCATATACGCGCCTGATTCTCGATCGACACCACTCCCAACCCGCCGCCGAACAGCTTCTTGATGAGGTAGTTTTCCTCGTTGTCAATCGTTGCCCCGCCCAGCGTGCCGATGCTGCGCACCGAGTTGAGCAAACGCCCGTGCTCGTCGCGCGTGGTGAAATCGGCGTCGCGGGTCGCCTTGACGCGCTGGGCAATCTGGTCCAGCGCCCACTCCATCGTCCGCGTCTCCCAGTGATCGGAGTGGGGAGCGCGGTACAGCACGTGGCGAACGCGGTGCGAGTTAACGGCGAGTTGGAAAGCGTTTGCCCCTTTAGGGCACAGGTGACCGCCGCTGATCGGGCTCTCCGGATCGCCTTCGATGTCGATGAGTTCCCCGCATTTGCTGAAGATGAGCTGCCCGCAGCCGACGGCGCAGTACGGGCAAACGCTCTCGGTCACGGTAGCGCCGCGAAGCCGCGAAGCTTTCGCCAGCGTCTGTGGGCTGAACGGTTCTTGCGAAACCCTGGATCGCCGAGTCAGAGGAAAGCGGAACATGGCAGCTCCTTCAGAAATCTCCGTTTCAGATGACGGAGATCGACACTTAGTCGCGGAGTATTCTCACGAAGCTAATTGCCCATCAAGGCTCGGGTTGCTCTACACTGACCGGCATGCAACGATTCGATGTGTCCATTCGGAATCACTGCCTCTCGGCGGCACGCGCCAATGTGCCAATCGATGCTCCGATCGCTCCTGCTACTTATGGCCGAATGTTTCCCGAGCTTCCGTCGTTTGAAGCCGACGAACCGTTCCTGCATGCTCTCGGCCGCGCGGGAGGCGTCTGCGACTGCGGAGACATCGCGGACACCCCAGAATCGTTGGCAGACGTAGCAGCCGGGTGGCCAATTCTGGGGCAGTTCATCGCACACGACATCACTGCCGATCGATCGATCCTGCGGTCGCATGCCAACACCACGGAGCTGCACAATGCCCGCAGCCCGCAACTGAACCTTGAGTGCCTTTACGGCGACGGGCCCGTCGGTCATCCGTTCCTCTATCAGCGCGACGATCCGGCGAAGTTCCTACTTAGTAGCGACGGTGCAGACGTACAGCGAAACCTTGATGGCATCGCGATCATCGGTGACCCCCGAAACGATTCCCACATGCTGATATCGCAGCTGCACCTGGCCATGCTCAAAGCTCACAATCGATTCGTTGATGAGATGCGTCAAGAAGGCGTCACAAACGACCGAATATTCGAGGCGGCGGCGCGCGAGTTGCGCTGGCACCATCAGTGGATTGTGCTGTACGAGTTTCTGCCGGCGCTGGTAGGACAAAATGTTGTCGACGGGGTGTTGCAAGACGGTCCCCGCTGGTTTCATCTCCAGCCCGGGGCGTTCATTCCTCTCGAATTTGCGGATGCGGCCTATCGATACGGGCATTCACAGATTCGACACCGCTACAAGCTGAACGCTGCTACGGATGCCGTACCCGTGTTTCCCGACCTTCTGGGATTCCGTCCGGTGCCACCTGAGCACAAGATCGACTGGACATTGTTCTTCGACGCGCCTGGCACTCGGCGCGCCCAGCGGGCAAAGAGAATCGACGGCAAGCTTGTACGAGCATTGATTGAGTTGCCGGTAGCGGTCACCGGTGAGTGCGAGATCCAGGATTATCATTCGCTCGCTGTTCGCGATCTGCAGCGCGGCCAAGGCGTCGGATTGCCTTCTGGCGAGGCCCTCGCGCGCCACATGGGAATCGCCCCGCTCACCTCGGAGCAGGTCGGCATCGCCTCGACCGATTGGAAGGGAGAAACTCCGCTTTGGTATTACATTTTGCGCGAAGCCGATGTCTGCGCGGGCGGCAATCGGCTTGGTCCGGTCGGCGGGTGCATTGTGACCGAAGTGTTGGTTGGGCTCATCGACGCCGATTCAACGTCGTTTCGTCGAAGCGAGGAACACTGGCAGCCTAAGAAGGACTTAAGCAAGCTACTGGCTGCGTGAGGCGCGTTCTATTGCGATCAGGAACTCCCATACTACGACGGTCTCGGGCTGATTTCCTCGGAGCACTACCCGGCCAAACAGGATACAAAACCGGAAGCCGGAGAACACAAGGTAAGACGACGATGCAGATCCGACCGAGGCAGTGCATTCGGCGTCACCCCTGATGCGTCCCCAAAGGCTGCGGCCGAGTTTCCAGCGCTCCAAACCTCCTGATACCTGTCCGGAGAAAAACCAGCCTGATTGAAGTAGAAATTGAATCCGCCGATATACAAATGGGCAGAGCAACGCCCACCGGAGGCGCACATGACGTTGTCTGCTATCACATCTCAAATTAGTCAAGCAGATGCACCTAATTCCCCTGCCGGATCGAGCGCTCTCAATCGACCGACTCAGGAGCTAATGGGAAAATTTGGATCGTCGCCTGTGAATAAGCCAGGTCCAACTTCAGTTCCCCCTGACCCTGAGCCAATCACCGGGGTAGCGAGCCCGGCGATGGCGCAATCGGCCTCTCACCTCGACGTGATCGCCTAGTCGAGATTGCAAGGAAATACCGTCAGGCAGTTCGATCCAGGAGCGCGGACCAGCCGTAGAGAATTGATAGAGTGTAATCCCGCCGGCGCCTGAGGGTGGGCCACGATTCAGTTGGTCTGGTCGATGACGATTCCTTCGTCGTATTCCGTCGCCGTGCTAAGGGTGACGGCGGTAATTCCACCTGAGTCTCCCCGTTCGTTTTCTGTCGAACATTGGCGCGAAAATCGACCCTGTAAGAGCCGGCAGGAGGAGAATTATGCGGCGGCAGTTCGTTTCGCTTTCAGCGTTATTCGTTCCGGAACAGCCGACTTCTTTCCCATCACCTCTGCTTCCGCCTGAAGCCAGTCTTCGACATCGTGCCCATGCTCATGGCCGCGGTTCTCGAACAATTGGTAAGCACGCTCGCGGATAATCGCTTCGGTCAGCTCGAGCGAGCCTATATCGGGATGATTAGCTTGCGTTTTTGTCATGAGGGTCAACCTCCAAGTCTCTGGCGTTCCCTGCCCAAGCCAGCCACTTGCACTGCTGGCACTACGGTAATCCTCTGCGCCGCGGGTTTCAATATCACTGGTCACCCGCGAAGGTGCAAGCGGCAGGAATCGAAGACGATGGTTCGTACCCCGCTGCAACACAGGTCGCGATGCGCTCAATTTCTTTGACTGCTCGCCCGGCTCCGGCTAGAGTTCTTTGCGTAATCGGCAACAACGAGAAAACGCATCAGGAGAAAACCGTGGCCGATGTCGAACTGATTAGCCACCGAACGAGCGACAACAATCAGGTCGCGATCCTCTTTGTCCATGGTTTCTCGGGAGACCCGACCATAACCTGGGGTGATTTCCCGAAGTTCCTGAGCCAGGACGATCGCCTCGCGCACTGGGACATCTACAGCCTCGGATATCACACCAGCTTGGGTTTGGATGTGGTGGGCATCTGGCGCGCCAATCCCAACCTGACCATACTGGCGGGGCTGCTGGCAACGCGCGCGGCAGTCGAGCCATTGAAACGCTACCAGAACCTCGCGCTGATAGCGCATAGCATGGGAGGCCTGGTCGTGCAGCGAGCGGTGCTGGATGATAGCGGCCTGCGCGGGCGAGTAGGACAGATTGTGCTCTTCGGTACGCCCAGCGGCGGGTTACGGAAAGCGTCATTTTTTAAGTTCTGGAAGCCGCAGCTGAACGACATGGCGAAGGGTGGCAATTTCATCGTTGATCTGCGCGCCAGGTGGACGCAGAGCTTCGGCCAGCGGTCGAGCTTCACGATGTGCGTCAATGCGGGCGACGAAGACCAGTTCGTCACGCCCGATTCCTCGCTGGAGCCGTTCGTGCCCTTTCAAGATGTGCGACGCAAGGTTGTGCGCGGCGATCATCTTTCCATCGTCAAGCCTCAGGCCGCGACCGATACCTCGGTGCAAGTCGCACTGGAGGCGCTCATCGGCAGTGCCGCGCCCGCCGGGCCGGCCGACAGCGCTCGCATGGCGCTCGAGATGCGTCAGTTTCAGAACGCGATCAGCACCCTCGAGTCTCATCCCGAAGCACTGGACGAGGTGGGATTGGTGCAACTGGCGATGGCTTATGACTCCGTCGGCCGCCGCGAAGATGCAATCCGCGTGCTCCAGACGCGTGAGAAGAGTTCGGATTTTACCGATGCCATGGGGGTGCTCGCAGGACGGCTGAAACGGCGCTGGCTGGTGGGACACCTTGCCGCTGATGCAGACCAGGCGTGTGCGTTGTATGAGAAGGGCTTCGAACTCTCGCAGCAGAGAGGAAGACACGACCAGGCGTTCTATCACGGCATCAACGTCGCGTTCATGCAGCTGGCGTATCGCAATGACGAGATCGCTGCGAAGGAGACGGCGAAGAAGGTGCTGGCGGAGTGCGCGCTCGCCAAGCCCGACAAGTGGCGCCTGGCAACCGAAGGCGAAGCCAGTCTGTTGCTGGGAAACACGGACGAGGCACTGAAAAATTATCAGGCCGCGGCCCTGTCCAAGCCGAGGCCGCGCGAGTGCGATTCGATGTTCCAACAAGCGATCCATGTCGCCAGCCTCACAGGCAACGAAGCTGCCGCCGACGCTCTGGAGAAGATTTTTCGAGGAGGCGCGTAATGGCGCACGACTTGTGTTTCGTTCTGATGCCCTTCGGCAAGAAACCCGACGCCACCGGCACCATGATCGACTTCGACGCCGTCTATCACGATCTGATCGCGCCCGGCATCCGACAAGCCGACATGGAACCACTCCGTGCCGACGAAGAACAGACCGGGGGCATCATTCATAAGCCCATGTTCGAGCGTCTGATGCTGTGTCCCTTTGCGGTTGCCGATTTGAGCACGGCGAATGCGAATGTCTTCTACGAGCTCGGCGTGCGCCACGCCCTGCGCCCTTACAGCACGGTATTGATCTTCGGCGAGGGAGGGCGACTGCCGTTCGACGTATCGCCGCTGCGGGCGCTGCCCTACAAAGTCACGGCAACCGGATTGCCCGCCAATGCGGCTGGCGATCAGGCTGGATTAGCCGCTCGCCTGCAGACAGCTCGGGACAATGCCGCCGACAGCCCGTTGTTCCAGCTGGTCGACGGTCTTCAACCCGTCGATATCTCGCATATCAAGACCGATGTTTTTCGCGAGCAGGTGCAATACTCTGCCGACGTAAAGAACCGGCTGGCGACGGCGCGGCAGCAGGGAGCCGACGCCGTGCGCGCGATCGAGAAAGAGCTGACGCCCATAGCCGACGCCGAGTCTGGCGTCGTCATCGACCTGTTCCTCTCCTATCGTGCCGTCAAGGCCTGGGATGACATGATTGGGCTGGTACAGAAAATGTCGGCGCCGTTGGCGGCTACCGTTATGGTGCAGGAGCAACTGGCGCTGGCGCTGAATCGCGCTGGACAAGGCGAGAGGGCCGAGAAGATCCTGCTCGATCTGATTCAGCGGCGCGGTCCGAGCAGCGAAACCTATGGTCTTCTCGGACGCGTGTACAAGGACCGCTGGGACGCGGCATCGAAGTGCGGCGACCAGCTCCTGGCACGAGGCACTCTGGACAAAGCCATCAACGCCTATCTGCACGGATTCGAGGCCGACTGGCGCGACGCTTATCCCGGCATCAATGCGGTTACTTTGATGGAATTGCGCGATCCTCCCGATCCGCGCCGGCTCGAGATTCTCCCCGTTGTCACCTACTCCGCGGGACGCAAGATCGCGACCGGTCAGCCCGACTATTGGGACTATGCCACGCTGTTGGAGTTGGCCGTGCTGGCCAAAGACGAGCAGCGTGCCCAAGACGCCGCTGCCAACGCCTTAGCTGCGATCCGCGAGAGTTGGGAACCGGAAACCACGGCGCGCAATTTGCGGATGATCCGCGAAACCCGCGAGCGCCGCGGCGAGTCGTCACCATGGGCGAGGGATATGGAGGACGAACTCATGAAGCGGGCAGGATCGAAGTCCTCCTTATGACCTTTGTGATTCGTGACGCGATTTGGCGCTTGACTTAAGCAATAAGTGGCCCGAAAGTTTGTGGCAGTGCCATCTAACTTGCCACATGACTACCCGAAGGTGCCCCTGGGTTACAGTCGCCTACGCTTGCATCCTGCTGGTTGTTGCGGTCTTCTGCGCCCTCGCGTCGCGCTGACCGCTCCGGAAAGCGAATAGGCGCAAACCGAAGCACGGCTCTAGCACGGCTCTTCAACGCGGATCAAATTCCTACCCGCCTCGCCCTTCGCGGTTCCTTGCGAGTAATACGTAGTTCTCCACGAACACAGCTGCTTATTTCGGGCCGTTAACTTCCATGTGACTGTGAACGGACAGACATATTTACTGGATCTCCACGAAGGAAATGAACCGTACTGGCCGGTGGAGAATATGACTTGCATTCCAGATGATGGGGATTATGCGCAGCGGCCATACAACGTCTGGCTGGGCTGATGGACGCTCACGGCGCCGTGATGCTGCTCTGTAGATGCGAGACGAAAGAGCGATCCCTCAGGCCGAGTGTCTCCGCCCGGTGCAGCGCATCTCGCCTACATCGCGCCCATTCACCGAAACGATGCCGGTGCGCACCTTCGCCGCTGGCAGGCTCTCTTTTTCCTGCTCAGGATCGGGATGCGAGGATGCTTGCAACATGCTGTGATTGAACATACGAGCTGTCGCGCGTGCAGCATCGCCGGACGCCGCTTTTTTGGGATGTTGCGATCCAGCACTGCGAGGCGTACCCACCACAGCCATTTCGCCCTCCGGCTTCGTCTAAAAAAGAAGATGCAGTCTGCGCAATATTGGAAACCGCTGCTGCCCGGAAATCAAGTGCAGAGATCACGAATTGCCGAGCTGCGGCAATCCCGCCCGCCGCAATCCAGAGCATCCATCATCTGGCTGCCACCGACTTCGCTCGCGCCGGCTTGCCCATGGGCTTACCCGTCGCGACTCCGGTCACGCCACGAATCGTCCACAAATCGCTGGCCAACTCGGAGAGGATGTATGCAAAAGGCATCCAGAAGTACCCGTCGAGACCCCATCGCGGACCGAAAGAATTTCGCACCAGCAAGCGCTGCTTGAGATCGTCATATCCCACGGCCAGCACGCAATGGCCTCCGATATCTCTTTCCTTGCTGGGCTTGGGCATCTTCAATATGCCCGTCCTCGCGACCTGGCGTTCCGCAAATGCGGAGAAAGCCGTAAAGCCAAACAGGAACGGATAACCGTCTGCGAGGCAGCTCTTCATCAGATAAAGTGCGGTCGCCGGATCCCGGTGAATAATCCGGTGATAGGCGATTACCCGATGGTGTATCGCTTTGCGATACGCTGCCGCGTCCGGCCTCTGAGTCACCGCCGACAGTTTTGTGTTGTACGGCCACACCAGTTCGGGCGGCACTCCCTGTTTGGCGATGGTCTTGATTCCGTTTCGAAGCTGCGCTCCCGCATCCCGGGCGGTCGTGTGTTCGAGCGCGCGCTCGTTGTAATAGATAAACAGGCGTGAAGGCCGGAAGCGCTCCAGCAACTGCTTCCTCTGTGCGAACTCGATCGCGGCCGCAATCGAATTCGCAGTGCAGCTCTGGATCAGGCCCTGGTTGTAGGCCACGGGGAAACCGGGACGTAGATCAATCCGCTGCGGTAGCGGATTGGCCGCAACCACCGGCGACGGCTCGAAGAGCAGGTCGCGGTGGTCGTGATCGTCTTTCACCCATCCGTAGCCGCGGCTTTTTATTGGCATCGAGATCCTCGGCGGAGTCGCCACTCGAAGTGCTGCACCTTGCAAAGCAAGCAGATCATTTTAGCCGGACTTCCCTGAGCAACGCGGGAAATTCCGTCTTTGCGATCGATGCGCACTCAGTGCCTTAGTCGAAGCCAGTCAATCGCCAGATGGAAAAGCGTCAACAGACAGCCCAGTGCGGTCGCCACTCCAGTAAAGCGCTGCAGATATGCCTCGTGCTTGTCGACGCGTTCCTCCAGTTCCTGCATCTTGCCCTGGTTGCCATTGCCGACGAGCCAGCGCATATCGGCTTTCAGGGAGGCGAGGTCGGAAAGTACCTTCTGCTCGAAATCGGTCAGCGTGCAAATACCAATGGGAGTCGTGCTCATAAGGGATAGTCCACATGCAGCAGCATCGAATAGCGCGAGTATTTCGCCGGCGACGATCCGTCGTACTGCCGCAGATAGTAGCCTTGCGCGCGCGAAAGGCGCGGCAGGGTAAACGTTTCGGTTGTGAAGCGTCCGGCGAGATTACCGCCGTCGCCCGCGCCCCAGCCGCCATCGGAACGGCGCACCTCGATGCCGCCGCCGGCAGGCGGTGCAACCCCGGCATCGATCGTGATCTGCGATGCGATTACGTTGGTCACTTCTGCACTCGTGAGCGAATCAATGTACAGCGACGGCGACGGCGTGCTGTTCGCATAGACCGGTTGTAATGGCTCCGGCAGCGTATAGCTTTCCAGTTTGAACGAGAGTGATTCGTGGGCTTCGTTCGCGAACTTCATATCGTATTGCGACCGGTCGTCCCCCAGGGAGATCACCTGCACCTCAACCTCCCGAACGATCGCGCCAAATTGTGCTCCCCGCGAGGGCGCCGAGATCTGCACTGCATTACCGGGTATGACGTCCTCAACCGGCAGAAAGTCGCTGACGACCTTGTATTGCCCGCTCCAGGCCTGTTGCACTGAATCGTCCAGCAGAGCCGCCGCGGCGTTCTCGCAATCGATATCGCTCAGGGCCAGCGGCAACCGCAGCCGGTGCACGGCCAGGCGTTTCCCATTGTCGCCACCCTGTGCATGTTCGGCGATGCTGACCAGGTCCTGCACGCGCGCCATTGCCCGCCCACTGCTGCGGTAACCCACCACGATCTGCTCGTTCAGCTGCGGCGGATAGGGGGCATAAAAACAGAGGGCACCCGACGAACTGATGTAACACTCTCCGCCATCCGCCAATCCGCCTGCCAGTCGCGTTCGAAACTGGCCGTTCGGCACCAGGCTGCGGATTTCAGCATTCAACATGCGCTGTAAGCAGGTGTAAGAGATGCTGACGAAGAAACTGGCGGTGTTAAGCAGCGCATAGGTGGCGAAACTTGGAGTGTCATCGATTATGTTGTCGTATAAAACCGTGGCGACGGCTCCCAATGTCCCGGGGTTCGTAGGATCAACCTCATGCACCGTCAGCACCACTCTGACTTCGGCGGCAATGTCGTCGCCGCCGCGCCCGTCGCCGGCAGGGTGCAGCGATGACAGATACGTCTGATGAATGCGCTGCGCCTCGCTGCAGATCACCTCGGTGGCGAAAGCATATTGATATCCAGGAGTGGTCGTCAGCGCCGGTCCAGTCGTAACGCCATTCACCACCGCCTGAATGCTGCAATTCGCACCGTTGGGGGTGATACTGAAACCTGCCATGCAATTGGCGTTTCCGGGCGCTCCGCTGTAAAGACCGCCAATCGTCCCCGTGGACGGAGCATTGAACATAAATACTCCGTGTTGCAGCAGCCATCCGCCGCCGAGCTCCATCTGCTCGACGTAGGTCAATGTCGATGGCCCGCCAGTCAACTGAAGCCGACCTCCAGTAAGCGCAATCGCTCCATTGGGATCGGTAATATCCCACATTGTGGGTAGCAACTGCGATTCCGAATAGTCATCGCTGAGAACGCTGAAGTATCGGCTCACCGGATCGGCGGCCTCCTTCAGCACCGCGGGGGATGGCGGTTCCGGATAGCCATAAGGGGACGAGGTAATCGCGGTGTTACCGAACGGCGTTTCCGAGAGATAAAACTCCAGCGTCGTCCCATCGCCAAGAAAGTAATCGCGCACGTAGGTGAGCGGCTGAATCTCACCAACCATGGTGATGTCATTGAGCAGCTTCACTGGTTGACTCAACGTCAGGCCGGTCGGGTCGAAATTCGGGTCCTGCTCGCTCAACGTGAAAACCTGTGCCCCAACCGGTTGCAGCTCCAGCTTGCCGTCGTAAGCACGATAGGAGGATCGCGTCATCAGCGAGAGCTCCTGTGCGTGCCAGGTCCAGCCCTTTTGCGGCACGATGACGAACTGGTTCACCGGCGTTGTGTCCTGCACTTGCGATTCGTCCAGTGCACCCGGCAGCACATCATTCGTCAGCGTCGTGAGCGCGTGGGCCGCCGTGCGCGATGCAAACATCGTTCGCGCCGGCAGTTCATTGTGGTCAAGCTGGCATGAGTCGTCGCTCGCGTTCAGGATGTAGCGCCATGCCGGGAGCTGCTGGCCATAGCCGAGATACTCCATCTCTGGCGCCGCTATCAGGTAGCCGGTGAACAGGGCGAGCCCGTCACTCCGTTGAAGAATAATTCGGGACCCACATACCGGCGGAACAAATCTGCCGTCACTTGCGATCAGCGCAAGCAGCATCGTAGCCGGAGCGTTCAGCCTGCGGGCGATTCGGGGTAGATGCTCGCCATCCACATAGCAGGTATAATCCTGGGGTCCCAGCCCGTTATTGTTGTCAATAAGAACATTCATCGGGTCTCCCTGACGCAACTATCAGTGACTCCCACTATGTAGGATATGCAGCTCCGCGCGTCAGACCGCAGCGGTCGCCGCGGGGAAATAGCTGCGATAACAAAGCACCGTCTCGTTATCATTGGCATCGGTTGTCGGCAGCGCCCGCAGCGTGACATGCAGCTGATGACTGAACAGCGGCGCGGCAAATGCCTGCTTCGTCTCCGCAGCGCCTGCGGCCGGCTGCAGCCGCGGATAATAAAAGCAACTTCGGCCGCCGCTGTCAGGTGCCACAATGAATAACCCTGACCACTCCTGAAAGAAGCTGCTGCCTTCCCGATCGACAAACGCCATCACCTTCTGCACACTCATGCTGGTCGTCGGCTCTGCGATCAGCGGCTCAGCCAGCTGCAGCACCGAGGAGGTGATGCCGCATACCCGCGATATGTTGAAGGTAAGGCGCCGCACAAGATCGGTGTATCCCGGTCCCACGAGCGCCGCCGCCAAATACCCGCCCGCCGCACCTGAGCCGATGTACCCCGTTTCGCCGTTGTAGTCGACGTCGACGGCCACGATGTCGCCCACGCTGTAGTTCGCAAGCTGGTCGGCGGTTAGCGCGACTTGAGTCCAGGTGGATCCGCTCTGCACCGGCGACGCCGGTAACGCCGCACCACCCGATGGTTGAGGCGGCAGCCCGGGCTGCTCGGCCAGCACGTTCATCTGCTGCGTGCCGCCTGACAGCCCCAGCTGCACCTTGCCCCACGTCAGGAGATCGAACTCCACCCGCGCCTCCGGCTGGGTTCGGCACTGCACCGTGATGTTGGAATTTGGTCCGGTGCGCAGGCCCTCAACTTTCGTCGTCGCAAGCCGCTGGAAGTTTTCGATCCAGCCAAGATCGATCCACGGCGCCGGCGGCGAATCGAGATCGAAGTTGCCTTCACTGCCCGGATCGAAGGGCACGACCAATCCGGTGGTGCGATTTACAGGCGCTGCATAAGCCCGCACCGATCGCGCCGCCGGCGCCATTTGCGAGCGTTTGGCATAGCTACTTGAGCTCATGACTGATTCACCTCCGCATAAAAGAAAACGGTCACGGTAACGTCACGTCCCACATACGGAGGGGTGCTCTTGGCCGCGTTCAGCAGCGGTTGCGTCCAGAAAATCGTTGACCCCAGCGATACCGGCGAACCCGAACTGTAGTCGTATTTCGCCGATTGCGGCGGCGCACATATGGCCAGCAGATCGTTATCGAGGCTGGCCAGATCCCGACCGCGGTCGAGGCTTCCGTTCTGAATCGTTCCTTTGGTGCAATAGGAGATCGTGCAATCCATCTCCATCAAGCTGCCGGCGGAGAGCGTTGCCGGACGGGCATTGCCCCAGTGCAGATAGAATGTGTCGCACAGAAGCGGTGCGCCGGTCGGCGGCTCGTTCTCGATCACCGCGATCGCCGGGCGAGTCGCCCCATCCAGCGTCACCTGGCGATTCGGGTCGACCGCCACCAGACGATCGCGGAGCGCGATATAAAAGCTATCCTTGGTTGCTTGCATGATCTCTTACTCCGTGGCAGTCAGGTGGAAGAAGCAGTCTGCGCCGAGAAACCGATCGACCGTTACCTCAGCGATCCGCAGCAACTCCGAGCCCCAGACCACGCCTTCAAAAGTCCGCAGCCACGCGGAAATGTCGGTAACTCCGTAAGACTTTGCGATTGGCTGCAGCGAAGTCGCGCTGATCACAACCTCGGCGCGACGCCTGCCGTCCGGCGTCGGAGTCAGCGGTTTCAGCAGGACCGGCGAGACAGGCAGGTCCGCTGCCGATGGCGCCTCCAGGCCGATCTGGCTGTTGGTGTCGCCGCTGGAAGGATTGGAAATGCGCAGCGTGATCTGCGAATTGCCCATCGAGCGCAAAAACGCGTCTGCCATACGTCGCGCAGCGCAGGCGCGACCGGAAATCAATCCCACTTGTTCGTCCGCCATGTCAGGCCACCTTCTGTGCAACGAAGGGGGCCAGCATTTCGCGCACGGTCGAGTCGATCAGCGTGTCGGCAAAATAAGCGAAATGCATGGCGTTGAGCTCGCCTTGACGCACGTTCAGCGCCGGCATGGCCTGCGCATTTCGCACCAGTTGCACACAGGCAAACTTCACCGGGTCAGGAATCACGCTATAGCCGCCGTTGTAGACCAGCTCCATCTCGTCAAAGAACAATCCAAAAGGATTCGGCAGCCAAGAGATCTCACCGGTGTCGGAGAAGAAATCGAAATTGGACACGTCCAGAGTGACCCAGGTTCCCGGCAGGCCGAAGGCGAGCGCGAACTCGGAAACCATCTCCCACATTGGCAGATCTTCTCCCCGCCGCGGTATCCCATAGCGAGCTCGTCCGGACACCAGGGGCGATATGCCGCCCTGAGGAATCGCCAGCGGCAGATAGGTAAGCCGCATGACATTGCGCCCGGGAGTTAATCGCGACCGTTCCGTGAACGCCGTACTCCACAATGTGGGACGATTGCAATGGGCATTGATGAGATTGCACGCTGCCGCAACCCAGGACTCGGGCGTCTCGGGCTCCAGTCCGTAGCTCTGATATTCCGAAGTAGCCAAGTAATCCATAGAAAGTCCGATCATGCCGCGTGCGCGGCGGAAATCGATGCGGGCGGGTCGGGAGGTACGCGCCTGTCGCGCGTTCCACGCTCCCGCACCGGCCCGCACCCCCGAGAAAGGAACGCCACGCGTGTCCTTTCCCGAATGAGACACACCTCGCGATCGCATCCAGCAGAACAGAGATCTTCCGCAACCTGGCCGCTGGACGCTCGGGTCCAACCCTCCCCGTTACCGGTCAACGATGACCTGGTAGTGCGCATAGTTGGCGCCCTTGACGACGACGGCGCCGAACTTCACCACCACCATCTGTGAGCTCAAGGAGCTCGGAGTGCCCAGCTGGAAGACCCGCGGATTCGGGCTGGTCAGCCAGTGATACTCAATCAGGTCCTCCGTGACGATGTAGACCGGCAGCTGCGCGTTACCGCTACCCGGCGTGCCCGTATAGGGAATCGACCAGTCGGGAATCAGCGGCAGCTCGCCGGCCTGTGTGGAGAGCGCCTTTACCACCAGGCCGCCGGCCACGGTCGTGGTCGACAGCACGACGTTGAACTCCTGCTTCATCTCGCGATCGATCAGGTCGAGCAATACCGGGCTCGAGTAAATCGCCGTCGGACGTACTTGGAACCCGCTGTTCGATACCATCTGTGCGATGACGCCTTTCAGGCCGTCAACGATGCTGGCCGTAGTGCCGATCGTCGCGGTGTTGCCTCCGGCCACGATCTGGCCCACGACTCCGAAGTACTGCGGTGAGGTCGGATTGGTCAGCGACGTGTCATTTCCATTCCACAGGTTAACGTCGTTCGTCAGCAGCAGGCCTTCGACCGCGTCCGCCAGGTCCTTCGCTTGCAGATAGGCAAATTGGCTCTGTTGCGCGCCCACCTCCATGTCGAACAGGTTGTAGTTGATCTGCGAGACGAGGCATTTGAGCGGGACGCTGCGCTCCACGCGCGTCGGCGTGACCAGCGTTGGCACGATGTTGCGGGGATCGACGAACGCGTTAGCCGCGGTGGGCGTCGGGATCGCGGTCTCCTCAAAAAAGCGGGAGGGGTGACCCGTTGCCGGAACTTGCTTGATGCGCTGTCCGAAGGGATTGCGCCGCCGGCAAATGTCCAGTATTTCGGTCTGGTAGAGATCGACTTCGATCGCGCCCGGACCCATATAATCCGCTGCTGCTTGCAGGTTGATGAATTGTGCTTTCATGGTGTCCTTTCGAAAGGAAAATGGCGGCTCTCAAGCGCCGCCATTTGGCTTAACTCTGACTGTGTGGGATGTAACTACGTCAGGATGCCAGCGCGCGCCAGCTCCGCTTTGACTGCGATGCGCTGCTCGATGCTCAGCCCGGTCAGCGCCTTTTCGACGATTGGCGTGTCGATGAGGGTATCCCCCTCGACGCCTTCCTTCGCCAGCAGGGCGGTTACCACCGGTGAGAGCGTCTTGCGCCTCGCCGCTGCCGTCTGGGCCTTCAGATCGTGATTGGCTTTTTCCAGCTCGGCTACTTTCTTGTGCAGGCTGGAATCGCCGGTGCCCGCTTGCAGCTCCGGAGCCGCTGACGAGCCCCGTTCGTTGCCCGGTTGCGGCGGGAGTTCCCCCTCGTCAACAGCGGCAATGATGCGGTCGATCTTGGCGTGCAGCGATGCGAACTGGCTGTCCAGGGTCGACAGCGCATTCGCCAACGCCTGCGTTGCCTGTGCCAGGCGATCGGCGAGCGTCGGCACGTCGTGTGCAGTAGTTGCAGTATTCTCTTCGTCCATGTTGTCCTCTCCTGGAGCAGCCGGGCAACTAGTCACTAGCAACTAGTAACAGCACGCTCCGAAATTGCGGCGGGAATCGTACCGCCGGACAGCCGGTTGCTAGCTGCTAGTTGCTAGGTGCTACTTGAATCCAGGTTTGCGGATAGGCTGCCTTGTCGCGACGCAGCACCGCCGCGCCGGTGAAGGTGAAGTCGGTGACCGCCCAGATGAGGGCGTCCTGATTAGGCACGGTGGCGTTGGCAATCTCGTACGACAGGCCCAGGGTGCTGTCGGGCGGCGAGCGGATTTCGTCCACCACCTCGGGAAAATCGTGAGCGAAAAGATACCCGCCGATGGCGACCTGGCCCGTCGACGCCCGTGTCTTACTCTGTGGCATAGGAACGATGTCCGCCTGAGTGATGATACCGATTTTGCGCCGCGCATCGTGGGAATCGAGTGCCGGAGCATAGTCCAGCGCCATGCCGAGCAACGACGGCAACGCGGCTTCGGTCGCGGCTCGCGACAACAGCACGCGATGTCCGCGGGCGCCACTGGGAGAGCGCTGCGAGGCGACACCCACCAGCGTGAGCACGCCCCGGAACGGCAGGCGATTCGGGTGCCCGGCGACGTCCGGCAGGGCAACCGCCATAGCATCAAGTTCAATATTCATAGTGACCCCTTCGAGGATTCTTCCGGCGGTGGGACCATGGCACCGGCTCGTAACGACTGCGCGGCCTCACTCCATCGGCGGCGCATCGGAAATGCCGCCCTGCTTTTCCGGCAGCGGTGGTAAGCCGCGCATGCGGCGCGCCTCGTTAATGCTCAGTACGCCGCAGCCGATCAAGATCTGCTGAATTTGCGCCTGCTCCAGCTCGTTCGGCGCATCAACGTCGGTAAAAACGAATTCCAGATCGTTCCAGCCCAGGCGCTTGGCGATGGCATCGCGCGTCAGGTGCTCTGAGATGAGCCGCGCCACCGGAACGACTGCGGTGCGAAACGCGTCGTCATACTGTGTGGTAGCGGTGTTGCGATTGACGTCGCGCTCCAGGCCGAGCAACATCGGCGGCAGATCGAACGCGTCGGCGATGATCCGGATCAGGAACTCCTGCCATTGCAGCCGCAGGTCGGCATCGGTACCGCCTGCGAAACGCAGCACCTCGGGTTTGGTCTCGACCGTGAGGATGGGAACCTTGCCCGTTCCCTCAATCTCGTCTTGCCACCAGCGGATCAGCCGTTCGTGGTGCTGCGGACTCAGGTTCTGCAGCCAAAGCGCATATTGCACCACGCTGTTGCTCGCGAGCTTCGACGCAAAGCGATGCGCGCACAGAAATTCGTGGATGGTCTCGAAGGCGACCTCAAGCTTGCCCAGTCCGAACGGCGTGTGAGTGCGCGGATTGAGCCGGATGTAGGAGAGCTCCTCGTCTGTCAGAGTTATTTCCTGCGACGGCGTGAAATAGCGCGTCATTTGCACATAGTGCGACGCTGTTGGGCTTCCATCCCAATCGGTACGAATGCGAATGCTGCCCCCATCGACCGGCCACATCAGTAGAGGCCGCTCCGGGTCTCCGCTGAGGTCCAACTCGATGGCGCCGAATCCGCCGACCAGCACATCTTCCAGCACCTGCTCGATAAACGAGCGAAATGAATCCTGCGGATTGGGCTGCTCGAAATTCATGGTGAGCGCGGCGATGCGCCCGGCCGCGCTTGGCAGCATCGTGAAGCCATCGCTCGCATAGTCGCCGCGCGCCGGCGATTCCTGCGGCGACCGCCCGCGGCGCGGCTGGATTCGCCATGCCATGCCGGCAATTCGGTCCTTGATTGTGTTGATGGCCTTACGTGCGATCGGCGTTTCGGCGAAGCGCCGGAGATTCGCCGGCGTTGGTTTGGGCATGACCCCGACACGTGTCATTCCTGGCAGCGTGGGTGCCCCCGGAGTCAGAATGGAGGGCAGCGGCACCGTTCTGCGTGCAGTTTCGGCGCCGGCGACGGCCAGCGCGGCAGGCAGTGATTGCTGTTTGAGAAACAAAGGTCCGGCGACGCGGCGCAGCGCGCCACGCAAAGTGTCTCGCATGTTCATGGGAAATCCAGTGGCCAGTGGCCGGTTGTCAGATGTCAGTGGTTGTAATACATCCCGCGTTGGGGTAGAAGCGGTGGTAACAACTCTGCTACAGCTTGAGCTCGGCGCGCGCCCGCTCAGCAATGCCTGGCATCTCGCTGACGCTCGCAACCGTAATGTCGCTCTGTTGCAATGTGGCCAGCGCAAAGGCCACACTTTCGTCATGAATGTCCAGACTGTCTTCGGTAATTGCGGTCAAGTCGCTGGGGGCGTGCTCGGCGGCGTGCAAGCCCTCGCGCATTTCCGTATAGCTGAAAGCCAGCACCTTGGCCGAATTTACGTCGGTGGCCAGCGACAGCGCATGAAAGAAATGAATCCTGCCGTTCGGCTTGTATCCGCAATCGATCTTCAGCGGGTCGCCTCGTCGCGTGTATTGTGCGACCGCGATGTCTTTGCGCATTGCCGGCGATTGCCACACTCCGGCGCGCTCGAAGGCATCGCGCATGGCGTTATAAATCGCCCGCCGTCCTGTTTGCTCCCGTTGCCCGCGCGCATTCGGTTCCAAATACGACTGCGCCAGCTTTCCCATCTCCGCCTGCGGCGATTCTGTCAGCACGGCCGTCATCGGCGTGATCTCCAGCGCCCCCGAGAATGACTGCTGCATCTGCGCCAGCAGCCATTCGCGGCGCGACATCGGCCCGCGGTAATTGATGACCTCGCGCGCATGCGATTGCAGCAGACGGCGCAATTCTCCTTCAAACGATTGCAGCAGCTCAACGTCGGCGTCGGGATCCAATCCGCGCACGCGCCGCCAGTCACGGAGGAAGCGAACATCCGTAAAACCGCCGTCACCTTCCTCCAGCAGTACGACCCCCAGATTGACGAACTCGCCCTTCACCACGTCCGGCACATAGCGCAGGAGGAAGAACTCGCATTGTCGAAGGTCAGCCATTGGCATCCAGCATTATGCTCTGTACGGCACTAATCGTTGCGGCGCCTGCGACGGGCAACCAGGAACACGATAACGATGAGGATGAAGAGAACTCCAACATGCATCTCGTAACCCTCCCTTCATTTACCATCATCCTGAACCACGTTCCCCGCTCGGCAACCTAATTCACACGCTCGTTCCAATTCGGAAACGGATTGCGCGACGAATTCTTAAAATCCAGAATCAGCCCCCGCACTAGCGAACGCCTCGCCAGCAGCCGGGTCAGGAGCTTCTCCAGTTCGTCGCTCGCTCCCTCGTACCACTCTGGCGGAATCTCCTCGGCCAGCGGCCAGAGCGAACTCTCGGGAAAAGTCTCGATCCGGCTGAGCCACGGCTCGAAGCTATCCCACGATGTGACACACTCGTAAACGTCATTTCGTCCGAACACACCGCGCAACGGCGCATCGGGAAAATTCCACTCGCCGGCATTAAAGCAATATCCTTGGTCGATGAAGCTGGCGGTCAGCTTACGCTCGCGCGACCGCTTCCAGAATGCCGCCTGGCGTCCGTTAGCGTTGCAGCACCACTTGTCCAGCGCGAGAATTCCGGCAAAATCGCGCAGATTGCGCACTCGCGACATCATGCCTTCGGGGAGATAGTCGAACGTCTGCCCCTCGAACGGTGAAATCACGTAGCGCGAGCCAAACGATAGCCCGGGCGTAAACATCATCCTTTGGCCGCACAGCTCGATGCGCAACTCGGGCGTTCGCTCCAGCAGCCAGGAATGAACATTGACAATCGCCGGCACCGGCACCGGCAACCCGATCATCTCCGCTAGGCGTGTCCCCAGCCAGTCGTTCACCAGCACCCGCGTATGCTGCGGGTTGTTCTGAAACTTGACGACGTAATAATGGCCGTCGGCGCAGCGCATCAGATGACTCTGTGCCCCGCCCCGCATCCTGCGCACGTGTTGGACCGCCTGTATGAACACTGCAAGGGGTAACTAGCGACCAGCAACTAGCGACTGGCAGGGAGCAATCGGGCCTTCAGCACTCAGCCAAAACGGGCTGTTTTTCACGTTGACCTGCACCACAGTGAGAAAGCCAAATTGCCGATTGCGAGTCGCTAGTTGCTTCGGGGCTTCAGCCCCCGGCCATCGCGGCCGTACCTCACGGCCATCACGTCCGTGTCGCTTTGCTCTTGCGCATGCCACGCAGACGCCGGCCGAAGCTCGCCATAGCCGATGCTAAAGGACGGCCTCCGGCCGGCACGCTGTCATACGTCACACACGCATGTGAGCCCAAACCCGGTCAGGATTTCTTTGCCGCAAACAGGCTGGCGAAGGCGAAGATCGTGGGCATCAGCGAGGTAGCCAGTTGCGTGGCCGCCGAAGCCTCCTGCTGTTGCTGGGGATTGGTGGTCACCGACTGCGCGATCGCGCCCGCGGTCTGCACCGCTGCGGTCACCGCGCCCACGTGATCGCCCGATCCCCACTGGCCCGCCACGCTGGCGGTTTCCGTGGTCGCGGTCTGCACCACAGCCATTAACTTTTGGAATGTCTGTAGATTGAATGCCATTGCAAGTTCTCCTCTGTCGTTGTGGTTGTCATCATGGACGGAGCGCGCCTTTGCCGGCGCAGCCTGTCGCCCCAAAAGCAAACGGCTTCGGCCGAGGACTACTCCTCCATGCCGAAGCCGCCAGCAGATACCTTCTATGCCACTCTGTGGGACGATGCGGCGATTACCGGATCCTTGTACCGCGTCACCTGCACGACCGGACTGGAGTCGTCCGCAGCTGATCCGTCCAGCTGCACCCGCAGCTCTGCCCGCACCGCGTGAGCGATTGCCATCGCCATCACCGTGTCGTCATGCGTTCCCTTGGCTGCCGAACAGCTCCCGTCAGGATGCCGGATGAACGTGCGGCACTCTTCCAGCAGCCGCGGGCTGAGAAACATATACGGCGCTTGCCCAATCAGTTCGTCCAGCCGCGCCAGCATCGTGGGTCGCGATGCCGAGGTCGTGAGCCAGCCGTTTTCGCCACCCTGCTGATACACGTTGGTATACGACTGCCCCATCAGCAGGTGGGCCAGCACCGCGTGCCCGTGATTGTTGCGCTCCACCGCCACCAGTGCGTCGTTGTAATTGTGCGCCAGCACTTTCAGCCGCGCCGCCAGCTCCTGGGGCGAAAAGTGCCCGTGCAATTCCGCGCACTGCATGCCGCCGTCGTAATCGATCACCTGCGCACAGGAATAATCCCCGTAGATGCCGCCCCCAGCGGGATCGACCCCGACGATGTACCGCCTCGCAGGACGCCCATTGACCGGTCGCACAGGAGGCAAGAACGTGATCAGCTTGCCGTACTCGCCTTCGTCGGCGATCAGCGGCTGTTGCTGCAGCCGTCTCTCGATCACGTCGAGGTCGAAAACGCACTCGCCCGAGTGCAGGAAACAGCTGGTCGCGTCCTCCGCGAATTCCTCCCGCGCGCGGTTGCGGAAGTGCGCCCGCATCTCGCGGCGAAACGCAATCTGACCGGCATCCAGCCCATGCTTTTCCATCAGCGCCAGTTCTTCATCGCTGAAGTTCACCACCTCGATCGCGCGGCGATAGCTCGGGTCCCACCACCAGGGAAAGAAGTGTTGCGTGTATCCCGTCGCGCCGGCATGCAGCCACTCGTTGTAAAAAACCCCGCCCGCTCCATTCGGCGTGGACTCCAGAAAAATCTCGCCGTCGGGCGGCACCGCCGCGCGCAGCGAAGCCAGCGTCTCCGCCACATCGCGCGGCCAGCGGGCTACCTCCGAACAATGCAGGTTCTGGATGGTCAGCCCGCGGCCGGCGTTGGGGTCCGCCGCGGTCTCCACGCGGTACTCGCTGTCCAGCATAGGAAACACGATCTGGCGCACGTTCGCGCGCGACGTCACCAGCGCGCCTTCCCGCAAATGCTGCGGCAGGTGGTCAAGGAAGCGGTGCACGATGCGAAAAATCTCTTCCGCCGAGCGCTGATCATGCGCCACCTGCACGCTGAGCGTGCCCTCGCGCGAAATCGTCTTGACGAAGAACCGCGCCGCGACATACGTCGTCACCCCCAGCTGCCGCGCCTTTAGTACGATATTGCGATGTGTGCTGCGCCGTTCCAGCTCCAGCTGCGCGTGATTCAGCAACAGATCGCGCAGGCTCCCGCATTTGTCGCGGATCTTCAGCAGCCGGTGCATCGTGTATTCGCGCATGGTGATGGGTGCACGCTCCGTCGCGTCGCACCCCACCCGCAATGCCTCATGTGCCGGCGCCTCGTCGAGCCGGGCGCCCCAGACCTTCAGCCACGCCAGCGTCTTCTCCGGCGGATCAGGGGCAGTCTTTTCAGGACTTGCTTTCCGCCTGGACTTAGCCTGGTCCGCCCTTGCCCCCTCCGCGACGCTGTCCGCAATCGCGATTTGCCTTTTGGTTGCGGATCGCTTGCTGCCGACCCGGGCTGCATTGTTCGTCTTCGCTCTCGACTTCTTAGCACTTGCTCTCTTGCCCGAATTGTTTTCTTGGTTGGCCATCATTGTTGTCCATGGTCAGGGCCGGGCAGAGGACGACCCATTGTGTTGTGTCTTACAAAGTAAGAGCTCGGATGGTTGAGCCCATACCAGCATGGGCCCCGGCCACTCCGCATTGCCGGCGAAGGACGAGGCCCGGCTGGAGGAATTCGCTCCCTGCGAACGGGTCGCAGCAGGCGACTCTTGTTATTGGATCGTCGAGCACCAGAAGCTGTCGCCGGTCATCTTGTCGGTGGCGGCGACGCTGAACTGCAGGGTGATGGCGTCGGCATTGGCCAGGTTCTCTGACCAGGTGTTGCCGGTGTACGGCGTCTCCGTAGTGCCGCCGAATGATGCCCACGGCAGGTTCACCGTCTCGCTGGTCAGCGATGTGAAGGTGAAGATCTCGATCGAGGCATCGGCGCCCGTGCTGCCCGATGTGTAGGTCGAAGGATAGGTGTACGCCGTGCCGCCCAGCTTCCACGAAATGGTGACCGCGGAACTGCCCGTGGTATGGCGGAAGCGGGCGAAGCACTTCACGCCCATTCCCGGCGAGAAGGTTCCAGCGGGGATCAAGTAGCTGTAGAGCGGGGCTGCCGAGCCGGTGCCCGTGATCGCTGACGTTGGCCCCTGCAGCGACCCGCTCAGCACATGAGGAATCGCCGGCTTGTTCACCAGGTCGTTATAGTTGCCGGAAGTTGCAACTGTTGCCGGCGTCTGGCCGTTGATCTTGGCCACCGTCGGATTGGGATAGGTGCCGCTCAAATCGCCGCCCGCAGCCCCGCTTGGCGACCCACCCGACGTGCCGCAACCGTTGCAATTGGTGACGTTCAGCGTGGCGATCGTCGCCGTCGTCGAGTTCACGTCGGTCGCGAACACCTCCGGCCAGCGCATACTCGGGTCGCCAATCCAGCGCGCACTCGTATCGCCCGTCGCCCAGACAGGAATGAACGTCCACGTGTTAGTGTCATAACCGGGATTCGTCCAGCGCCAGCCCATGCGCGCCTGATACTCCGGCGTCTGACCGAACGTCGTGCGGTTGAAGGTGCCGAATTTCACGCCGCCGGTGAAGTACCCCGTGTTGTCGCCGTTGCCGATGGCCGCGATGTCGGTCGAGCTGTCGCTGCCCGCTCCCAGCATCTCCGTCGGCGTCCCGTTCGGATCGGCTTGCATGAACGTGTTCGGCTGGAAGGTAAAAGCCTGGTTGCCGAAGACAATGCCGTTGCTCAAGTAGAACACCGGCTGCTTCAGTGCGGTCGCCGTATTGGCGATCACCTGCCCACGCACCGTGTCGTTCAGGATGTTCGTATAACCGTTCAAATAGAAGTTTTCCTGTTCGTATTGCAGGCTCCCCGGCCCGGTGCTCTTCACGAAGTTCTGTTGCGTGGTACCGAAGGCGTAGCCGCCGTCCACTTTGATCGACGCCAACGCCGTACCTGACGTTGTGGTAGCCAGGATCACCGGGTCCTGTACCGGCGGATTGCAGATCGTGCTCTCCGCTTCAGCCTTGAGGCCATGGACCGTCAGCGTCCCCGCCGAGTTGAAGTTGCCGGCAATCAGCGAGGTCTGGTTGCAGTCGCCGCTGATGCCGTTCAGGACCGCAATTCCCGACAGGTTCGTAAACGTGACCCCCGAACCGGTTACTGCTCGATTGCTGGTGATATTCCGGATGTCTGACGCTGTCGCAGAATAGCCGATGTCCTCAAAATTATTGTTGTAACAGGCGGAGAACTCGATATCGTGAATGCTCGCGACCTCGCCCATGTTTTCCACCTTCAGACAATCGCCCGCGGTCTGGTTTGTGCCGTTGCCCACAATGCGCAGATATCCGATCTCTCCCCAGTGCCACCACTGCGGATTGGTCGTGCCTGTCCCCACTGTGGAAGTCGCAATCAAGTCGGAATTCAGCCCGTTCGCCGGCTGAATAATTGTGCCGTGATTCGTCGATGTGCCCGCGCCCAGCAACCGTCCGCCGGGCTGTACGATGATGCCCGCCGTCACATTGTTATTCCCGTTATTAAAGCTGACGGTGCCGCTGATGGTGTACGTCGTGGCCGCAAGTCTGACAATGACAGAGTCGGGGATATTGAATCCCGGCCCGGTGTATGGCGCTGTACGATCGTCGATTACCGTTCCCAGTACACTGCCGTTGTTATCGGCCGCGTTGATCGCCGTTTGAATATTTCCCCCGTACTTGCTGACGAAATACTCGTGCCCGGGAATATCGCGCGCTGAAAGCTCGCCGGCAAAGCTCGCGTTGCCTGTGGTCGGATCCAGTTGCGAGTTGATCATGGCGCCACCGGCGTTCAAGATGCGCTCATTCCAGGAGCTGAAGACTTGGGGGCCGGTTCCTGCTACCACAACGTCAGATGCCGCCGCGCTGCGATTGCCCGAAAACGAGACGTCCGTTGCCCCGTTCCAGGCTGCAACCGCGGCCGAAGTGGTCGAGTCGGTCGTATTGTCGTAGGCAACCGAGCCTGCGTTGCTGGTAGCGGCGAAGGCGAAACAGCCGTTGGCATAATTCTGTCCGGGTATGCCACTCGCCGTGAAAGGATTGTGGCAGCTATTGCCAACCAAGCTGACCGGGCTCATCACGTTGGCCGCGTAGTACCCCGGCGAGTCAAAGCTGTTGTTGGCAATCGTAAGATTGCTGCTACCGGCGGCGCCGATGTAGATGGCCTCCGCTTGCTGACCGGCCGCGGTTTGTCCCGCACAGGTGTTGGTGCATTCCCCGGCTTCGCACGCGCCCTTGAAGGCATTGCCGACGATGGCGACGTTGGCCAGCGCCCCGGTACTCGCCCAGATGTCGTGCAGGTGCCCCATGTTGAAGGTGTTATTGGCAATGACCGAATCCTGCAAGGCCGTGCTGATGATGATGTGGGCGTTGCCGGTGCAGCTATAGGCCAGTCCGCTCTGCCCGGAATAAGGGCTGGTGACAAAGTTGTTGCCCGTAATCCGCAAGAGTTTGACCGCATAATGATTGGGGTTCGACGCAATGTTGACGTCGGCAATCACGCTATAGTTGAAGTCGTTATTGGCGATGGTTACGCCGCTGCTCCCGAACAGGTTGATGGCGTAGCTTCGCTGCGAATAAAACTTGTTGTGCTGAAGGATGATGGAGTGGGTGCCACCGGTGAAATTGTTCAGCCCGTAATCGACCAACTGCACTCCCACCCAGTTCGTCGCGTCAAAAGTGTTATTAGTAATCGAGCCGATGTTTCCTTCTGATTGAATGCCAACGCCGCAGTCAAACCAGCTGTTGTCGATATTGAAGCCGGAGTACTCCAGCGTCTCCACGCAAATCTGCGCACTCTGCACCGGAGTGGCAAAGTAGATGCCGCGGACCTCATTATTCAGGCCGCCGCTATCGAGCTGCCACGCCCCGCCGCTCTGGTGCGCGCCCAGATAGAGGAATTCCTGGCTGGAGTTGCTGTTAAACAGGACCAATTGCGTCGCCGTCTGGTCGGCGCCCACCAGTTGATCTCCGTTGCGGGTGCTGATCGGGCCCGAGAAGAAATAAAAGCCGTGTGGAACGTAGACCCGCCGTCCAATGACCGACGGAGGAGCGACATCCGTGCAGTTCATCATGGAGCACCATGCGCTCGTGTTGTCGGTACCGTAGTAGAACGGACCCGTAGAGGTGGTCAGAACGTTGCCGGCGAGCGTCACCGTGTTGGAAGGACAAGACGGCGAACAGGCGGCAACCGTGCTGTACAACGTCCCCCCGGATGCGCCCGCATCCAGAAAAGCCACCAGCTTGTTCAAGTCGGCGCTCGTAAACGTGACGCCGGTACAAGTGACATTGGGCGACCCAGCCGCGCCGCGGCAGGTGGTTAACTGCATCCCGTCGCCCCTGATGCCGTAGGCGCGCACATCCATAACCGGGAAGTTCGTCGTACTCAGGTCCTGGGCCGCTGCCACCGGCACACTCAGTCCCGCACTGTTCAGTGTGGCCACCGGGCTGCCGCCGACGCTCCACTGAAAGCTGCCGTTACCCGGAACCCCCTGCAGCAGGCTAGGGGTCGAGGTCAGTGATTCGTACTCCGAGACGCCGCTATCTCCGACCGCGAGATTACCGTACTTCTCGTTCTTTACCACAATGTGAGATCCGCTATTAACTATGCCACGTTGTGATACCTGCGCCCGATTATCATCGGCCTCCACGCCATCGAGCAGAAGGTTGTGCGAGGCGCCGTCGATCGCAACCACATCGGGGCTCGGGCTGGAAGCCACGCCGCCATTGAGCGACGCGACCTTCGCAGCAAGGATGTCGAAGCTGCCGAGAAAAGAGAGGCAGGGCCCGTAGGACTGATAGCAATTCACATCGTCGATATCGACCATCGACGAATCTTCCAGCGCCATACCCCCCAGGTCGGCTTGCGGCTGCTCGGCCAGCGCTCCCCCCGACCACTCGACACCCTTCACTGAGCTGTTGCTGACGTACTTCAGATGAACGCCGTGCGCAGGATAACTGGGAACGGCATCGTCATGCGGCTTGGCATCAGCCAAAGAAATCTCAGCAGCTGACATTGTGGGAGTTCCGTCGATGAAGATATCGTCCCAGTCGCCGGAATTATTGCCGTAGTTAGACTCCGAAATTCGCGGAGAATGGATGGTCTCGTAAGCGGCGTAGAACTCAGGCACTCCCTGGCCATACAGGTTTCCATTGCCTACGTTCGTCCACATCACGCTGCCATCGCGGGTCACGCAACCCACGCTCTGGCAGAACTGGGCGGGTGGCGTCGGCGCGCTGGTGCCGACTGTCTGCGTGTAATAGGCGTAGCCGGCGGGATTATTGGCCGCCGGCTGGATGATCTTCGGTTCCAGATAGGTGTGGTTGGCGATCCAGTCGCCGCCTTCGTTTCCGTCGATATGCAACCCGTACAGTTTGTTCTCCCATGCTGTCAGACCATAGAGCACGTTGCCACGGGAGACGATGTGCCAGCCATCCCCCGCATTGCTGTTCGACTGCGACATGCCGGAGATGTAGCTGTCCGCGCCCCAGACGACGCCGTCCCCACCGCTGGTATCTGACACAGTGTCAGACATCTGGTTTTCGCCGGCGATGGCCAGGAGGTTGGCGCCGGTAAAGCCGTGCGCGTGTACGCCGTGAATCTTCATCCCATAAACCGCGGGGGCGAAGAGTCCGAAGGTCCCGGTATTCGCTCCGTTGAGATCGCAATTCAGCACCGACGTACCATCCGCAGTGTGATAGTTGCCATTGTTCTGCAGGGCGTCGGCATAGTTCGCGATAAGCGGAGCGGTCGTTCCCGATATCAGGCTGGTCGCCGTTGACTGCTGAGGGCTCGCTGCCGGACACGCGATCACCACGTTAGCCGCGGTGATATTGATTCCCGGGTTGCCGTTGAACGTCCACGTGCCGGCGCCGAACAGGATCGTGACCGGCTTGTTCGCATTCAGCACCGCGTTGCAGGTCTGCCCGGGACTGTAGCCGCGGGCGTCGACCGTTCCGCCGGCGGCGGGCAGCGCGCCGATCGCGGCATTGATCTGCGCACAGGGATCGCCTTGCGGAAAATTGCCGGGACTCGGAATGCCATTCGTCGTCTGCACGCTCAGCGTAGTGAACGCGCCGCTGTTGGGCGTGACGTTGCCGATCGGCGGCGGCGACGAGAGGTTCGTCCCTCCACCCCCTCCGCTGTTGGCATCGACGTAAGCTTTATTCGCCGCATCGGTCGGATTCTGCGGCGCCGGCACCGCGGGCGAGCTGCTGAACGTCTTCACGCCGGCAACGGTCTGCGCGTCGGTCAGGTCTACGTAGTGCGCATCGGCCCAGGCGCGAGTCAGAAATTGCGCTGCCTGGTTCGCCGGAACCAGCGTGCTGCGGATCGCTCCAATCGTGGTTGTCTGCGTCGCCGGAACCGTCCAGTATTCCTGGCTGTTGGAGCCGTCATTCAGTTTGTAGGTCACGCGATAGTACGTGCCCGCCGGCATCGCGCCCGCATTGGGAGCCAGGCTGGCATTGAACTGTCCTTGCTGTCCCAGTTCGACCGTCAGCTCACCCGCGGCCACCGGCTGCCCCGCGGCGGTAGTAAACCCCGGCCACAGGATCACGATCTCACCCTGCGCGGGAGTGCCATCGGCGCGGTAGACCGTGTCCATGATCTGACACAATGTCGGACCTTGGCCGAAAGTATGGCGCGGGAGCACAATCACAAATGCCAGCGATATCAGGACAGAAAAAAACCGCCCTGTCAGGCGGTGCGTGTTCGGCATAACCCATGCCTCCGATTTGTAGCAGGCACAACCTCAGCAGTGCCGTAGGTTTCCTCGCTTTTCGCTATTCGCCTCGCGCTCTACGCCCCGGAAGGCAGTCAAGAACTCCGGCGAAAAGCCAACCGCGAAGCGTGCAGCGCATCTCTTATCCCTTGGTCCGCGCCGCTGCGTCGTAGCTGCGCATGAAGTCTTCCACGCTCTCCACGTAGACATCGGCGAAGTCGACCACGTTACGGCGCGACTGGATCATCTCCATCGCGTCGTCCAGGCTGAATCCGAGGGCGCGCAGCACCGCCAGCGCCATCATGGGCGCGCGATGCACGCCGGCGGCGCAGTGAATGAAGACGCGCGATTCGGAATCGTCCAGCGCCTCCAGCGCAAACTCCACCC
>Ga0335073_10000250_pt1 | contig 68580 bp, 53 predicted proteins | sample Lox_Sample_22_FD_207093 | JGI IMG/M metagenome (GOLD analysis project Ga0335073, IMG submission 207093) | Soil microbial communities from Loxahatchee National Wildlife Refuge, Florida, United States - Lox_Sample_2.2 | ecosystem: Environmental > Terrestrial > Soil > Wetlands | place: USA... | reverse complement strand
ACGCCTGCGTATCCGGACCCAGGCCGGCTGCCAGGCGAGCGAACCGATCCGCGATCCGTGCACCCACCGGCACCGGCCCGGGAAGAGCCGCCCGGCCGGCCAGTTCATCGGCGCTGAACTCCCTGCCGATCTGTGCCAGAGCGAGCGGGTTCCGCTCGGTATGGGCGAGTATGCGATCAACCACCCGGTCGTCCACCGGCGACCGGGCGAAGAACTGCAGCAGCTGGCGCGCTTCTGTCGGCGGCAAGCCGCCGAGCGGCAGCGCAGGGAGCTGGTCGAACGGGTCAGCTGACGTAGTTTTGCTGACGGCGATCACCATGCCTACGCGGTCGGCGTAGAGTCGGCGCGCCACGAATGGCAGCGCGCGAGCCGACTCCGCGTCCAGCCACTGCCCGTCATCGATCAGGCACAGCACAGGCTGCTCTTCGGCAGCGCGGGCCAGCAACGTCAGCGCGGCAAGTCCCACCAGGAAGAGGTCGGGCGGCGAGCCCTCTGCCATTCCGAACGCGACCTCTAGAGCCCGGCGCTGCGGGCCCGGCAGCGCTCCGATCCCGGACAGGACCGGGATGAGCAGCTGGTGCAGCGCCGCAAACTCCAGGCCAAGCTCGCTCTCGATCCCTGTGACGCCGCAGATCCGCATGTCAGGCGCGGAGTCTGCGGCGTAGCCCAAGAGCGATGTCTTGCCAACGCCCAGACAGCCCCGGATCACCAGGGTTGAGCTAAACCCGCTGCGCACCGACTCTAGGGCGCTATCGATCGCCGACCGCTCCGCTTCGCGATCCAGCAGGCCCGGCCCCGCACCAGACTGGCCCCCGTCTGCGGACGGGCGCAGCAGGCCTGGTCGGCTCGGCCACGCCTGGCCTGAGACCACCCCCGCGCCGCCATCCGGGTCCGCCGTCACCGCCCCCAAGTCACCACCCCCTAGCCCAGAGTAACCACCCCCGGCCAAAGCCAGCGGATCCCTATCCGTCGCCGGCAGCGCAGGCGCGACATCGCGCCCTATCGCCTCATGTGCGACATGCGCGGCTTATGCGAGGAGTCCCGCCCATAGGTAACGAGCGCCGATCGCGACCACCAGGACACCCAGCACTCGGCGGATCAGCAGCTCGGGGAGCCGGGACTGGAGCCGGGCGCCGGTGTAGGCGCCGGCCAGTCCGCCGACCCCGAGCGCAATGCCAGTAGGCCAATCCGGGGCAATCGCCGCGTGCTGATAGATCGACAAGATCGTGAAGGTGATCACGCCCGCGACGGAAGTAACAAATGTCGATGCCAGCGTGGCTGGTGCGACCTCCGCCGGCGGGCGACCTTCGCCGATGAGCACCGGCGCGAGGATCGAGCCGCCGCCGATTCCGTAGATACCGCCCACGCAGCCGACAGCGCCAGCCAGGCTGATCAGCACCGGAGCCGGGAGCACCCGGCCGGGCCGACCGGTCGGTGCCTCAGGCGCAGGTAGTTGCGTGCACGCGATCCAGCTGCCCAGCGGGATCAGCACCGCCGCGACAACCAGGCCGAAGAGGCGCGGGCCCGGCAGCAGCTCAACTCGGATGGCGGATCCGGCCACCACGCCGGGCACTGTTCCGGCGATCAGGAGCAGCGTGAGTCGTCCACCGCGCTGACCTTGACGCCAGTAGCGGTAGAGCGCGCCGGGAATGGCGACGACGTTGTAAAGCAGGTTCGTCGGGGTGACGGCGGGGCTGGGCGTACCGAGGACACTGACCTGGAACGGGAGCAGCAAAACAGCGCCAGAGACGCCAGCCGGCGTGGCGACGACTGCGATGAGATAGGCCGCAACCAGCGCGACGACCTCTGACCAGCCTGTACCCAGCACCCGGCGACAGTAGCCAAGCGGGCACTCACGCATCCGGTGATGATCGTCTAATTGCGGCGGGCAACTCCGACAGTCGCGTCTCGGGCCGCCGGTCGCCGTTCGCCTGCCCGGCTGCGGCACCGGGCGCTCCCCGCGCTGGCCAGTCAACTACGTTGGTGTCATGGCGACCACAAAGCGTGACGGCAAGGCCAGCCCGGATCCGGGCCCGACAATCTTTGTTCTGTTCGGCGCGACCGGCGACCTGGCCAAGCGCATGGTCATCCCCGCGTTCTACCGGCTCGCCCAGGAAGGGCTGTTGCCTGAGGAGTGGCGACTTGTCGGCAACGGACGGGGCGACGTAGCGCACGAGGACTTCCGCAAGCACGTCCATGGCGTGCTCACCGAGTTCGGGCCGAAGCCAGCGAAGCCTGCGTGGGATGCGTTCGCCCAGCGCGTGTTCTTTGCCGGTGGCGGCTTCTCGACTGACGACCCGGGCAGTCTGCTGGACGTGATCGACAAGGAATGTAAAGCGCTGGGCCCCAGCCGGCAGATGGTGCATTACCTCGCCGTGCCCCCGACGGCGTTCGCCGGCCTCACGAAGGGGCTGGGCAAGCACGGTCTGGCCAAGGACGCCCGGGTCGTTTACGAGAAGCCGTTCGGCACCTCGCCAGAGGGGTTCCGCGAGCTAGACCGGGCCGTGCACTCGGTACTTGACGAGCAGCAGGTCTACCGGATCGACCATTTCCTGGGCAAGGAAGCGACGCAGGACCTGCACGTGCTGCGGTTCGCGAACGGCCTGTTCGCCGGCATGTGGGGCCGTGAAGACGTCGAGTCCGTGCAGATCGACGTACCGGAGAAGCTGGGTATCAGCGATCGCTCAATGTTCTACGACGCCACCGGGGCGGTCCTGGACATGATGGTCACCCACTTGTTCCAGCTAGCCGCCGAGGTGGCCATGGAACCGCCTAAGAGCTTTTCTGCCACCGACCTCCAGTCGGCCAGAGAGAAGGTCATCAACTGCTTCCGGCCGATCGATCCGGCAGAGGTCGTGCTCGGGCAGTTCGCCGGATATCGCGACGTTCCCGGTGTCGATCCCAAGTCCGAGCAGAACACGTTCGTTGCCGCGCGGTTGTGGATCGACAACGAGCGCTGGCGCGGCGTGCCTTTCTACCTGCGTACTGGCAAGCGGCTCGCGGCGACGCGGCAACGAGTCAGCCTGATCCTGCGCAAGCCGGGCGCCCCGCTCGCAGGCCAGCTGCCGGATGACGGGAACGTGCTGTCATTCTCGCTGGCTGGCGACGGTGAGATCGACCTGTCACTCGTCGCCAAGAAGCCCGGCGCGGGCGTGGTTCTCGACAACGCAGAGGCCGCTCTTCCGCTATCGACGCTGGCCGGCGCCGATCCGTTGCCGCCCTACGTCCGGCTGATTCACGATGTGCTGATCGGTGACCGGTCGCTGTTCACCCGGCCGGACGGGCTGGCCGCTGCCTGGAGCGCTGTCGACCCGCTGCTGACGAACCCACCGGAGTTGGCGTCCTACGCACAGGGGTCGTGGGGACCTGCTGAGGCCCGTACCCTCGTCGGGCCCGGACGGTGGCTGCTCGGCGAGTGATTGCCTAACGCCTAGCGGCGTGATCGGGTGGCTTCCGCGGCCGCTGTCGCGGGCGTCGGTACCGGCGCCCGCGGCGGGAAGAACTGACCGCGCCCCATCGCGATTACGCTGCGGACCGCGATGCCGCCGATGAGCAGGGTGACCAGGCCTAGCACGGCGGCAGCATAGGCAGTGGTGCCGGAGGGCCGGGTCGCGGTCAGCCACAGCAGGGCATCGGTCGCAGCCGCTGCAGACGTGAAGGTGAAGGCCCAGAACCCGGCTGTGAACTTCAGCCGGGCGTAGAGCGGTATCAGCCGCAGCTGGACCAGCACCATCAGCACGGCGTACCCGCCGACCGCGGCAGCGACAAAGTCGATCTTGGTTCCTGCAACGCCAAACCAGGCCAATCCGGCCACCATGGGCGGCGCCATCTCGATGGCCAGGGCAGGCACAAGGCGGGACGGCAGGGCGGGGCGGATGATCAGCCGGTTGAACACGAGAGCGGCCAGCATCAGCCAGCAGAGGATGCCGATCCCGAATGCGGCCTCGGCGATCGCGTGCAGGTGGACGAGGGCGGCGCAGTAGGCGCCCACGAAACCGCCTGCGACCGTGGGCAGGTAATAGCCCGGGTGGACAAGATCCTGGGGAACGCCGGTATAGATCCACTCGCCGGTCAGCCAGCCGCCGAGCAATACCGTCAGTGCTAGGAACACGACGACCAGGACCTGACCGGCCGAGAACGCGAATCTGGACAGTGCGACGGCAAGGATCATCGGGGCAATCACTGTCAGCGGGATGAACGGGGAAACCGATCCATCGCGCCAGTCGCCTCGCACACGCGCCGGACCTTGGGCGAGATAACCAGCGACCAGGACAGCCCAGACAGCCGCCGCCAGGATAAACAACGCGTCCGGCACCGCCAGCGGGATGCTGAGCAGCTTCGCCGCCACCTGCCAGGCAGCGGCCAGGCCGGCCAGGCCGAAAGCCATGCTGAACATGTGTGGTCCAATGCGTGGCAGGCGCCCGGCTGGACGAACGCTACTGGCAGCCGCAGGGAAACTCATGCCGGACATAGAGTCTCACTTCCCGAATTGGGGCGGTTGCTCAGACGGCTCTCGGTCGGGCGATGGCACTCCGGTGGGTGTTCCCCGGCCAGCGACCGCTAAGGGCTGAGCCGATGGCTTTCAGGCAGCCCCGGGTGTCCACTATGTTCGCGACGCTTCGATGTCCATCTGCGCCCTCGCCATTCGTCGTAGGTTAGAGAGGCCGTGTCCGGGGTAGCCGGCCGGCGGCCGGGCATCGATCAGCCGTTCGGGGTAACGGCGAACGAGGAGTTGAGATGAGCGGCGTACGAGTACTCGTCGGCACACGTAAGGGCGCGTTCGTGCTGACTGCCGACGGCAAGCGCGAGCAGTGGGAAGTCAGCGGGCCGCACTTTTCCGGCTGGGAGATCTATCACGTCAAGGGCTCACCCGCCGACCAGAACCGGCTGTACGCGTCGCAGACCAGCGGCTGGTCCGGCCAGGTCGTGCAGCGGTCCGATGACGGCGGCAAGAGCTGGACGCCGGTCGGCAACAAGTTCAGCTATGACGGCACGCCGGGCACGCACCAGTGGTACGACGGGACGCCCCATCCCTGGGAGTTCGAGCGCGTCTGGCATCTGGAGCCTTCGCTTGACGACCCGGACACGGTCTACGCGGGCGTTGAGGACGCCGGCTTGTTCAAGTCGGCCGACGGTGGCGACAACTGGCACGAACTGCCGGGTCTGCGCGGACACAACTCGGGCTCATCATGGCAGCCGGGCGCGGGCGGGATGTGCCTGCACACCATCATCCTGGACCCGGCGCGGCCCAGCCGGATGTTCGCGGCCATCTCAGCCGCAGGCGCGTTCCGGTCCGACGACAGCGGCGAGACGTGGCGGCCGGTCAACCGCGGCCTGCACTCAGAGGGCATTCCCGACGAGGACGCCGAGGTAGGCCATTGCGTGCACCGGATTGCCATGCATTCCTCGCGGCCCGAGGTGCTGTACATGCAGAAGCACTGGGACGTGATGCGTAGTGACAACGCCGGCGAGTCCTGGCGCGAGGTTAGCGGCAACCTGCCGACCGATTTCGGCTTCCCGATCGATGTGCATGCGCACGAGCCGGAGACCATCTACGTCGTGCCGATCACCAGCGACTCCGAGCACTTCCCGCCGGACGGGCGACTGCGTGTGTACCGCAGCCGGACCGGCGGGGACGAGTGGGAGCCGCTGACTGCCGGGCTGCCGCAGCAGCACTGCTACGTCAACGTGCTGCGCGACGCGATGGCGGTGGACTCCCTGGACGATTGCGGGATCTACTTCGGCACCACCGGCGGCCAGGTATACGCCTCGGCCGATGCGGGCGACCACTGGGCGCCGATTGTCAGGGACCTGCCGGCCGTCCTGTCCGTGGAGGTGCAGACGCTGCCATGATCCGCGTCGTTTTGCCGGCTCACCTGCGTCGGCTCGCCCTGATCGACGGCGAGGTCAAGCTCGATGTCCCCGGCGAGGTGAGCCAGCGATCGGTACTGGACGCGCTCGAGGCCAGCTACCCGATGCTGCGCGGCACGATCCGGGATCAGGACAGCAAGCGGCGCAGGGCGTTCATCCGGTTCTTCGCGTGCGAGGAGGATCTGTCGCATGAGGAGCCCGACTCTCCGTTGCCGGCCGCCGTCGTCAACGGAGCCGAGCCGTTCCTCATCGTCGGCGCGATGGCTGGCGGCTAGCCTCGTCGGCGCGGGCGGCTGGTGTTAGTCCTGAACACGGGCCTTCAGGTGCAGCCACAGCCGCGGCAGAAGTTCGCCCTCGGCAGCCCGCCACGACTCTGCCTCGCCGAATTCCATCGGGCGGACCATCCCGCTGGCCGACGCCGCCAGCCATGTGCGGCATGCGTCTTCCACCAGCCACATCCGGGCGACGGCGAGACCGGGCACGCTACCGCACGTGAGCGCCCCATTCCCGCGCAGGAGCAGCGCGTCGGCCGACCCGAGTGTTGCCGCGGCGGCCTCGGCAAGCTCGGCTGAGCGCAGCAGCCTGGCGTTCTCGTGAACTGGCACACCCGGCCCCAGCCAGCACGCCTGACCATGCAGCACCGGCAGTTCGCCAGTCACGGATGCGACGGCAAACGCGGCAGGCGGCTGGGCACGCGCAATGGCGGCAACATCGGGTCGCGCCGCGTATACGGCCAGGTGCACCCATGCCTCCGCCGGGGCACCCGTCGGCAGGGATGTCGCGGCGAGCTCAACCTCAATGAGGTCGGCGGTGGTTACCAGGCCCAGGTCGGCCGCGGGCGTGATCAGCATGTGCGATCCGCTTCGCTCAGACACGTGCCCGAATGCGGTGACCAGGCCGAGGCCAGAAAGGACTCGGCTGGCCTCAACCACCTCGTTCCCAGGCTGTTGCACTAGATTGCCACCCGATAAACCGTATGCAGTTTCCTGCGAAAGGGAGGGCCCTTGATATCGGGACTGCACCATTACGCGCTGGCCGTTCCCGACCTTGAGGTAGCCGACGGCTTCCTGACCGATTTCGGTCTGGAGACCGCCGAAATCGGCAGCGGGCTGACCGCGCAATGCCCCGGCCGGAGCCAGGTTCAGGTTCGCATGGTTGAGGGCCCGGCCAAGCGGCTGCACCACGTGTCGTTCACGCTACGCCCAGGATCGCTGGACGAGGTCCTCGGGTCGCTGGAGCGCGCCGGGACTGCGCCGATCGAGCCGCCCGCCGGAGCCGATGAGGGCGGGACCTGGATTCGCGACCCCGACGGCACTGCGGTCCAACTGCTCGAGGCTGAGCCCGCTCCGGCCCGGCCGGTCGCGGAGATCCTTGTTAACGCGGGCGCAAGCAGGCAACGCGTCGGCCGGGCCGCGTGGCGTGAGGTCACCGCGGACACTAGCCCGCGGCGGCTCGGGCACTCGCTGCTGTTCACCGCCCAGCCGGGCGTCATGACCGACTTCTACACCCGGGTGCTGGGGCTGCGCGTCAGCGACACCATTCGCCGCAACTTCGTGACGTTCCTCAACGCAGGGACGGGTGACCACCACATCTTCGGCTTCATCAGTTCGACGCATCCGGGCTTTCATCACGCGAGCTTCGAGGTTCCGTCGATTGACGCGATCGCGATCGGCGCTGACCGGATGCGGTCTCGCGGCCGGGACGCGGGCTGGGGACTCGGCCGGCACACGATCGGATCGAACTTCTTCCACTACAACCCTGATCCGTGGGGCAGCTGGATCGAGTGGTTCTCCGACATCGACCAGATCGGCGACTGCTGGGTCGCCGGCGACTGGGACGTGCCGCCACACCTGTGGGGCGCGCCACCGCCCGACACGTTCCTGGCTAATCGCGAGCCGCGGAGGGACTAGGAACTGCGCATGGTCCATTTCGAGGAAGACTTGGCGTGCTATGCGGACGCCAAGTCTTCAGGATCATGGGTTCCCAGGCGTTCAGAGCGCGCTGCGCCAACGCCTAACCTGTGAGGTCGCGAATACCTGCGGCCATGATGTGCCGGGCCCGCGCGGCCCTGACGAGGCGCTGCCTGGCCGTGACATGCACCAGCTCGCCGGCCCGGCGGCGCCTGATCTGGTCTGCTAGCCACGACGGAACGCCGAAGTCAGCGAGCTCGGCTATGGCCTGCGACTTGGTGATGAGGTCGCCATTGCGCATCAAAGCGCCGGTCCGGGCGAGCGTGACGAGCGCAAAGTCAACCCACTTATCCTGCAGCCAGATGCGCGGCCGGTACGTCAGCGGTCGCCAGTAACTCGCTAGCTGTTCGCGCACGTGCTCGCGAAGCTCGCCCGGGCTGACGTCGGGCAGCCCCAGCGGTGGCCAGGGCCCGTGCAGAGCCTGACCCGAGTGGTGGAGTTCGGCCACGGTCATCACCTTGACCTGCCACTCGGTGAAGCGGTCGACGTACCAGTACGTGTGCAGCCGATCTGGGTCGGCCAGCATCCCGTCCGGAACGTACAGGCAGTTGAGCCGAGCGTATGCTCCGCCATCGCGAGCCAGATCCAGGTGCAGGGCGCGAAGGCGGTCAAGCACCGCTCCCTCAGGCTTGCGTTCGGTGACGGCCAGCACATCGATGTCGCTGCTTGCCGGGCCGAAGTCGCCAGTTGTCAGCGACCCGTACAGATAGAGGCCACGTAGCTCCGTCACCGCCAGCAAGCCGCCCCTGAGCCTGTCCAGGTGCTGGGACATATCGTGCGCGATCGCCACGCGTCATTGTCCCACTTCGATCCGCTGAAGGTGGCGCGGCCCTTGCCTACCCAGGCTCGGGCGCTCGGGCGCTCGGGCGCTCGGGCGCTCGGGCGAGTTGCGGGTGTCATTTGCAGCCGGGTGTCCCAGCTGGTCTGCGTGGGCCGCAGCGAGTCCTCGGGCGAAGGCGGTGAGGCCGACAAGGAGCACCGAGAGCCCGCGCACCGCGCGGGCACGCAGGTCTAGCGGGGGGTCGTGGGACCGCGCCGCCTTGCAGTTGCCAGGCGTCTCGCGGTGGCGGTCACGTGACGGCCATCCCTTCGAACCGGGATGGTCTGGGCGTCGCTGCATCCAGCCCGCCCGGCCAGCCGATGAGTGGCTGGCATAACTGAGCGGGCGCTGACGGTGGCTGCCGGCCGTGGGGGGGGTGGCCTGGCGGCTGGGCGTCAGCGCCCGCCTGTTCCCGCCTGCGCCGCATGGCGGGAGTCCTGCCGTGCTGTGGCGGGTAGCGGTCCGGCCGGCGGCCTGCGCAGGGGGGCCGTCGGCCGGAGGTTCAGGGAGTGGATGATGTTGTGGTGTTGCGCGGCCGGCGTTACGACGCCTTGATGGTCTCGAGGGCGGGCTGGACGGGCACCGTCTGGGTCCGCTGGCGGCGTGCCAGGCCGAACCCGAAGATCCCGGCCAGGAAGGCTAGGGCGCCGAGGCCGAAGCTGATCAGCGAGACGATGTAGGCGATCTGAGAGACCTTCCACCAGCTGAAGGCGTTCAGCAGCATGCTGCGCAGCGTGTCGCCGCGGAAGACGGTCTGCACCTGGTTCTCAACTGCCGTGTACTTGCTGCTGGTGGGGGGCAGGGCCATGGCCTCGGTGGACAGCTGGGCGTAGGTCTTGCCGCCGCCGATCTCCTGCAGGTGGACGGCGATGAAGTTGTTGGCGTAGGCCTCGGCCTGCTGCCCGGTCAGCAGCTGCTGCCCGGCGTACTGCGACACCGACGGGATCATCGACGGGGTGATCTCGGTACCGACCTTGGGGTGGGCGAACGCGGCGGCCGGCGGGAAGTACACCTTCTGCGCGGCCAGCTGGTTGGTGACCTGGTTGTGGATGTAGGCCGATCCCCACAACATCAGCCCGCCCGCGGCGAGCAGGATCACGCCGAAGACGACCCCGGCGGTCCCGAGAAGCTTGTGGAATGTGTTGCGGCGCATTGTCTTGTCTCCTGTCTTGGCGCCTGCCCTCTCCGGGCCTGCAATTCGATTGACTGACAATGCGAGTTTTCCGCCCGCTCCCTTGCGAGGGTCATAGCCGAACGCCTCCAAAAGCCCGGGACATAAGGCCTGCTTCTTCTGGCAGTTTGGCCTGCCTGGCACCCAGGAATGCACGCTGGCCGACAGCTGACTATGGCGAGGATGTCGAGTCGACTAATCGAAACGCTCCGAGCCCCGCTCACCCCGCTCACCCCGTCGTTCGATTAGGGTCGGTAGGTGTCACAGCCGCAAGAGCCGCGACCGCGCGGCGGGTACCCGGTGGGCGCTCATGTGAGCGTCGCCGAGCTGGCCGCCGATCCGCACCCGGCGCTACGGCGACTGCGGGAAGCCGAACCGGTGTCCTGGCTGCCGGCTATTGGTGGCTGGCTGGTGACCAGCGCCCATCTTGTCGACCGCGTGCTGCGGGAGCCGGGCGCGTTTACCGTGGACGATCCGCGGTTCACCACCGCCCGCGTCGTCGGGCCGAGCATGCTCTCGCTCGACGGCACCGAGCACCGGCGCCACCGTGACCCGTTCGCCAGGGGGCTGCGCGTTCCGGACACCCAGGCGAGGCTGGCCGAGGCGGTGGCGGGCGAGACCGCGGAGCTTGTCGCCGAACTGGCATCCGGCCCCGGAGCAGCCGAGCTGCGGCGCGGCCTCGCCGGGCGGCTGGCCGTGGCAGTGATGGCTGACATGCTCGGCCTGGACGCCAAGCCGGCTCAGCTGCTCAGCTGGTACGACGCCATCGTTGGCGGGGTGTCAGCGCTCTCAGTGCCCGACGCAGCGGTCGCCGACACGGCGGCAGCCGCGTTCGGCGAGCTGAGCGCCTGCGTCGAGGCGGCGCTGGCGCAGCCGGCAGAACCGTCGGTGCTTACCTTTGCGGCTAGCTCGCTGCCGGCCGCGGAGATCGTGTCCAACGCGGCCGTCATGCTGTTCGGCGGCATCGAGACCACCGAGGGCATGATCTGCAACGCGGTCTGGTACCTGCTTCGCGACCAGACCGCATGGCGCGACGTGACGGCCGACCGCCACATGATCGGCAATGCAGTGGAGGAAGCGCTTCGGCTGGAGCCTGCCGCCGCTGTCGTGGACCGGTATGCGACAGCCGATGTCACCCTGGGCACTGCTGAGATTCGGTCCGGCGACCTCGTCAGGGTTTCCATTACGGCGGCGAACCGCGATCCTGCCGTCTTCACCGATCCCGACCGCTTCGACATCCACCGCGGGAACGCGCGGCAGCACTGGGCGTTTGCCGTCGGCCCGCACTTCTGCGTGGGAGCGCAGCTGGCCCGGACAGAGGCGGTGGCGGCCGTCAGCGCGCTGCTGGACCGGCTCCCTGGCCTCCGGCTCGATCCGGACCGGCCAAGTGCGCCCCAGGGCCTGGTGTTCCGTAAGCCTCCCGCGCTGCACGTCCGCTGGAACGCCTGACTGCCCGCGCCCCGGCGTGGGAGACCAGCACTGCTGCCCTGGGCTAGCAGAATCAGCCGGTGAGGCAACCCTGGAGGGCTCGGGCGTGAGTGAGCTGACGGTCGTGGAGATCTGTGCGGGCGCCGGCGGCCAGGCGCTCGGCCTCGAGCAGGCAGGCTTTAGCCACGCCGCGGCGGTCGAGATCGATGCTGACGCCTGCGAGACGCTCCGCCGCAACCGCGGCGCCGACTGGAAGATCATCGAAGACGACGTGGCCAATCTGGATGGTCGAGGTTATTCCAGGGTCGACCTATTCGCTGGCGGCGTGCCGTGCCCGCCGTTCTCAATCGCCGGGAAGCAGCTCGGTAAGGCCGACGAGCGCGACCTGTTCCCGCAGGCGCTGCGGCTGATCGCCGAGATTCGCCCGCGGGCGGTGCTGCTGGAGAACGTGCGCGGCCTGGCGGCTGCCAGGTTTGACAGCTACCGCGACCAGGTTCTCGCCCGGCTGGCCGACCTTGGATTCAGCACCTGGTGGCAGCTGGCCCACGCGAGCGACTATGGCGTGCCGCAGCTGCGGCCCCGGTTCGTGCTGGTCGGGATCGCACAGCCATGGGCGACCGGATTCCGCTGGCCGGAGCCACTGTCACAGCCGCCCCCGACTGTCGGCGCGGTGCTGGCCGACCTGATGGCATCGGCCGGCTGGCCCGGTGCGCGCGACTGGGCACTGCGGGCGGACGAGATCGCACCCACCGTCGTCGGGGGCAGTAAGAAACATGGCGGACCGGACCTCGGGCCCACCCGCGCCCGAGCCGCCTGGCGCGAACTGGGCGTGGACGGCCTCGGTATCGCCGATCGTCCGCCGGGACCCGACTTCCCGGTCGGCCAGCCGCCAAAGCTGACAGTCCAGATGGTTGCCCGGCTCCAGGGCTTCCCTGACAGCTGGCAGTTCAGCGGCCGGAAGACTGCCGCTTACCGCCAGGTCGGCAACGCCTTCCCGCCGCCGGTGGCGCGGGCAGTCGGCAGCGCTATCGCCGCTGCCCTGACTGGGTAGCCCTGGCAAGCAGCCTGCGCCGGGTGGCCGGCTCGGGTCCGATGTCGTCCTGACTGATTACCTCGAAGCCGGCCGGCAGCAGCGCGGCGGGCTCCCCCGGCCCAGCGCACCACTCCAGCGGCAGCCGCGGGTGGTCGCGGCGCGCAGCCTCAGTGAGCGCTTCCCAGCCGATCACCCCGCCAGGGCACACCGCCTCGGCCGCGGCGGCAAAGGCAGCACGATCCCAGAAGCCACTGCACAGCACCAGGGAGTAGGCGGCCCGCTCCGGCCGCCAGGCGGCAAGATCGGCCAGCACCAGCGTGATGAGACCGTCCAGGTGCCGCCGCCGCGCCTCCTCCGCGAGCAGGCCGAGCGCCACGTCCGAGACATCGATGGCCGTCACCGGCCGGCTGGCCGCGGCAGCAAGCAGGGCACTCCCGGACGGCCCGCAAGCAAGGTCAAGGACGGGCCCAGCTGGCAGCGACATCGCGAGTGCCTGAATAGCCAGCGGGTGAGGCGCGAACGACGCCTCATAACCGGCAGCGCAATACCGCTCGTTCCAGCGGAGCCGGTCCGGGTCGTCAGCGAGTTCGGCCGGAACCTGGGGCATGCGGCTTAGGCCTGCCTGACCGCCGAGTGGCCCTAGCATGTTCTGCAGACTACCGAGCCCGGCAGCGGGCACCGAGCGGAGGAACATGACCCGGCCCAGCATGAGCCAGGTGAAGTCGGAGGGCCAGCCCCGCTGGGTCGTCGACCGCGTGAACGACGAGCATCTCTTCGGCCGCCTGTACATGCGGAAGATCTCGCCGCGCGCGACCTGGATCTTCGCTCGCCTGGGCTGGTCTCCCAACGCGGTCACGCTCGCGTTCATCGGCTGCGGCGTCGCGGCGGGCGTAGTGCTGGCCTTCGGCGGCCTGGCTACTGCGGTCGTGGCGGCCGTGCTAGTCCAGCTCGCGCTGCTGTTTGACTGCTCAGATGGCGAGCTCGCCCGGCTGACCAAACGGACCTCGGCCGGGGGGATCTACCTGGACCGGGTCGGCCATTACCTGTGCGAAGCCGCCATGCTCGCGGGGCTCGGCGTGCGGGCTCAGGGGGCCCTGACCATCTCGGGCAGGTACGTGACCGCGGGTCTCGCGGCGGCGGTCCTGGCCTGCCTGGTCAAGGCCGAGACCGACAACGTCATCATCGCCCGGGCCGTCCAGGGCCTGCCCGCAGCACACGAGAACGAAGCCCTGCAGCCACGCGGTTCCGGCCTGGCCATGGCTCGCCGCCTCGCCAGCGTGCTGAAGATCCACCGGATCATCCAGCAGATCGAGTTGTCCGTCCTGGTGCTGCTCGCGGCGATCGCCGATTCGATCCGCGGCGGCCTGCTCGCCACCAGGGTCCTGCTGGTGGCCTGCCTGGTCGTGGCCGCGCTCATGGTGGTCGCGCACCTAGTCGCGATCATGGCGTCGAGGCGCCTGTCATGAAGCTTTCGTGCGTGATCATCACCATGGGTACCCGGCCGGCCGAGCTGGAACGGGCCATTGCCAGCACTGAGCCGCTGCGCGCGGATGGCGTGGAGCTCGTTCTGGTCGGGAACGGGGCCGACCTCCCCCCGGTACCCGACGACGTGCGGACCGTCAGGCTGCCAGAAAACCTGGGCGTGGCTGGCGGCCGTAACGCCGGCGTCGAGGCCAGCTCAGGCGACGTCGTGATGTTCCTGGATGACGACGGCTGGTTCTCTGACCCTGGCATCGCCAAGCACGTTGCCGGGCGGTTCGCGGCTGATCCCCGGCTGGCGGTGCTGGCCTTCAGGGTCGTTGACCCGACCGGGGGCACCGGGGTCCGATGGCATGTGCCGCGCTTGCGGGCTAGTGACCCGGACCGGTCGTCGGTCGTGACGACCTTTGTCGGGGCTGGATTCGCGGCCCGCCGCTCGGCTTACCTGGAGGCCGGGGGCCTGCCGGCCGACTTCTTCTTCGCGCACGAGGAAACCGACCTGGCCTGGCAGCTGATCGAACGCGGGTACCGGCTGGAATACGACGCCGACGCGCAGATGTGCCATCCGCCAGTTGCGAATGCGCGACACGACATCTGGTACCGCCACGACGGGCGGAACCGCGTCCTGCTGGCCCGGCGGAACCTGCCGTGGCTGCTCGCCGCCATCTACCTGCTCGACTGGACCGCGCTGACGGTGATCCGCGAGCGGCGGACGCCCGGTGCGCTGAAGACCTGGTTCAGCGGATTCGCCGAGGGCTGGCGGATGGATCCGGGCGAGCGTCGACCCATCTCACTGCGTACCGTGTGGCGCATGACCAGGGCCGGCCGCCCGCCCATCATCTGACTCGCAAGCCGGTTACCCGCTGGTATCAATACCGGCAAAGTTCAAAACCAGTTTCCCGGGAAGTCGCGTGCAGCTGATCTGATTTGTGCTTGCTGTGTTACGCGTCCGCCGCCCCGAAAGGACACGTACCATAATGTCACTCAGGCGCCGGGCTAAAGCGCTCACAGTATGCGTTCCGTTCGCAGCCGGCATATTTCTGCTCTCCGCAATACCCAGCTACGCCGCCGATTCACATGCAAATGTAGCCACCTTCATGAGCTGGCACACATGCGTCCCGCAGGCGACGCTGGAAGATGGCATTTACAGCGTAGATAACGATTTGTTTACCGGAAAGCACGGCCCGTCCTGCGTTACCTCGGGCACCGGCCACGATGTCACTATTGACCGGAACTACAGAGCCCAGGGCCAAGGCGTAGTCGCCTATCCGGCTGTTCGCATCGGGGCCTACTACTACATGTCGGGGTCAGGGTCAGGCCTGCCAGCGCGCGTTGCCAGCCTGCGACTGAATGTTAAGCTCCGGAATACTGGCAATTCTGCGGGCTTGTGGATTGACGATATCGACGCGTGGTTTGCCCGCGGGGATGCGACTGCCCGTCAGCATGGAATCCGCGAGATGGTAATTGTCACCCGCTGGCATGACTGGTCCGGAGGTGGTGAGCCAGTCCGGATTGGCAGGCGAGTGTGGCGCGTCGCAGAATGGCTGACCGGCTCGTCGAGATACCGATGGCCGCTGATCCGATTCGTGTTGCGCCGTCCGGCTAGGCACCTCACCCTGGATCTAGGGCTGTTTGATCGCATCGCACTCGAGCATCACTGGATTGGCCGTCGCATGGTGCTGGCCAGCGTCGCAGACGGCTCCGAATGCTGGTCGGGCTGCCGTGGCCTGACCGACTCGCTGACCACTGCTGGCCAGCGCAGCGAGCAGCAGGCGCTGCTGGCTCGCTACCCCAGTGGCCCGGTGACCGACTCTGCGGCACGCAGCGCGTCGCCGTCAGCGACGAACTTGAGCGCCGCCTCGATCTCCGGTGCCATATACCGGTCCGTGCCTGGACCCGGCACGACGGCCCGCAGCCCGGCTACGACAGCACCGGTAGCAGGCGCCGGGGCCAGCGGCGTGCGCAGCTGAATGCCCCTGGCGGCAGTCAAGAGCTCGATCGCCAGGACCCGCCGCAAGCCGTCCAGCGCCCGCCGCAGCTTCCGGGCGGCTGACCAGCCCATCGAGACATGATCCTCCTGCATCGCCGAGCTGGGAATTGAGTCCACGCTTGCTGGCACTGCCAGCCGCTTCAGCTCCGAGACGATGGCTGCCTGCGTGTACTGGGCGATCATGTGGCCGGAGTCGACTCCAGGGTCATTCGCGAGGAACGCGCTGAGGCCCTGGTTCCGGGCCACGTCTAGGAAGCGGTCAGTCCGCCGCTCGGACATGCTGGCCACATCGGCTACCGCGATCGCGAGGAAGTCCAGCACGTAGCCGAGCGGGGCGCCGTGGAAGTTGCCGTTGGACTCCACCCGGCCGTCTGGCGTGATCACCGGGTTGTCGATGGCTGAGGCGAGCTCGCGGCCGGCCACGACCGCGGCGTGGTCGGCGGTGTCCCTTGCCGCCCCGGCCACCTGCGGGGCGCAGCGCAGCGAGTAAGCATCCTGCACTCTGGTGCACTCGGGGCCGCGATGACTGGCCATGATCGCGCTGCCCGCCACCAGCGCCCGCATATTCGCGGCTGCTGCCGCCTGCCCCGGGTGAGGGCGCAGCTCCTGCAGATCGGGAGCGAACGGCGCGTCCGAGCCAAGCAACGCCTCGACGCTCATCGCTGCGGTGATGTCGGCGACTTTTAGCAGGTCCCGCAGGTCACTGATGGCCAGCACCAGCATGCCCAGCATGCCGTCCGTGCCGTTGATCAGCGCCAGTCCCTCCTTCTCCCGCAGCGCGACTGGCGTGATCCCGGCTGCGGCCAGCGCCTCGGCGGCCGGCCGCTCGCGGCCGTCCGCGTCGGTAACAGTGCCCTCGCCCATGATCGTCAGTGCACAGTGCGCGAGCGGAGCCAGGTCGCCGGAGCAGCCGAGGCTGCCGAACTCATGCACAACGGGCGTGAACCCCGAGTTCAGCAGCGCTGCGTAGGCCTGCACGGTCACCTCGCGCACACCCGTCAACCCGGTCGCCAGCGTGGCCAGCCGCAGCAGCATCAGTGCCCGCACGACCTCGGTCTCGACCCGCGTCCCGGAGCCCGCCGCATGGCTGCGGATCAGGCTGGCCTGCAGCTGCGCCCGCAGCTCGGTCGGGATATGCCGGGTGGCCAGCGCACCGAAGCCGGTCGAGACGCCGTAATGCGGTTCGGTGTCATCGGCGAGCGCCTCGATGATCCCGCGACCGCGGCGGATTGCCGCCAGTGCCTCGGCCGCGAGCGTGACCTGGGCCCCGTACCGGGCGACCGCGACCACGTCGGCGGCGGAAAGCGGCCCGGCTCCCACGGTGACGACCCGGCGCTCCGATGATCCGTCGCCGTGCTGATCGGCGGTCGCCGCCTGGTACGTGGTCATAGCTAATCTCCCTACGTCGAGGCCGCTGTCCTGCCACTGGGTGTGCGCCGTCTCCGCCGGTCCGCCCTGGTTCAGCCTAGGGAATCCGGTCACGTTGCGCCTGGCCAGGCGGTTGCTGCGGCACCTGCTGCGGCTAACATGTACTTGCAACTAATGTGCAATTAGATTAGCGTGCGGACAGTGACGAGTCTGACCAAGGCGCCACGGCCAGGCATGGGCCAGCTGATCCGGCAGTCGTTCGCCGCGATGACACCGGTCGAGAAGCGCCGGGTCATCGCGATGTACGGGTCCATCGCGGCGCTGCACGCGCTGGGGTTCTTCGTCTTCATCGCTTTCGTAGTGCCTGCTCATTACAAGGGCTTCGGGGCCGGGCTGAGCGTGCTCGCCTACACCCTCGGGCTGCGGCACGCCTTCGACGCCGATCACATTTCCGCGATCGACAACACCACCCGCAAAGTCATGAACGAGCGGGTCGGCACGGACCAGCCGCGGCCATTCTCCTTCGGCTATTTCTTTTCTCTCGGCCATTCAACGATCGTGGTGGCGATGGGTGTGGGCATCATCATCGCCGAGAAGACGGTCTTCGCCGCGGTCTCGAATAACGGCTCCGGGCTGGAGAGATTCGGCGGCCTGTTCGGCACGCTAGTGTCGGCTTGCTTCCTCTTCCTCATCGGGGCTCTGAACTTGGTGATCCTGGCCGGGATCGTGAAGGTCTTCCGTTCCATGCGGCGCGGCGACTACGACGAAGCCGAACTGGAACGCCAACTGGCAAACCGCGGTTTCTTCTACCGCTTCTTCGGCCGGTGGATGAAGGCCATCGACAAGGAATGGAAAATGTATCCGGTCGGGGTCGTCTTCGGTATGGGCTTCGACACTGCCACCGAGGTACTGCTACTCGGCACCACCGCTTTCCTCGCGGCCGAGCATCTCCCCTGGTATGCGATCATCTGCCTGCCCATCTTGTTCACCGCAGGCATGGCCCTGATGGACACCAGCGACGGGCTGTTCATGAACCTGGCTTACGGCTGGGCGTTCTTCAACCCCGTCCGCAAGGTGTACTACAACCTTGCCATCACCGGCCTGTCGGTGGCGATCTGCTTCCTCATCGGCGGCATCGAGACGCTCAGCTTGATCCCGTACGAGGTCAAGGGCGTGAGCCAGAACCACGGCTTCTGGGGCTTCATGTACAACTTCAATATTAATACCGCTGGGTTCGCGATCGTCGGGCTATTCATCGTCACCTGGGCCGGTGCCGTCCTGGTCTGGCGATACGGCCGCATCGAGGAAAAGTGGAGTGCGCGCATGCAGGCCCGGGAGGGCGCGGGCAGCGTCGGCTAAGCCGCACGCATGTGACAATGGCGCGCGCGGACGACCGGTCGCGAGCGGACACCGACCGCCTGAAGGCGACCTTCGACACGGTTGCCGACAGCTACCACCAGCGGGCGCAGCGGATGTTTACTGAATGAGCGGCGGGCAGACCAGCCGGCGCACCGCACATCCGGCCATCCGCGCCGGGCAAGCGAAAGGCCCGATTGATGAGCACACCGTCGTTAGTCCCGCTCGCCGGAAGCCAGCGCTCCCTGCTACCGGGTGCCGCGCCGGCCGGGTCTGTGGACGCCCACGAGCGGATCGAGCTGACGGTGATCACTCGCCGCGCCGCCAGCCTGCCGCGTGACGCTGCCGGCGTTCCGGTTCGGCTCAGCCGAGCCGAGCTGTGGAACTACTACGGCTCCGATCCTGCCGATCAGTCTCTCGTCAGCGAGGTCCTCACTAGCCGCGAGCCGGCGCTCGAGGTCACCAGCGTGGACCCCGTTACCCGCCGGCTGAAGATCGCGGGCCCGACGGCTGCGATCGCACGGGCGTTCGGTACCGAGCTCAGCCTGGCGGTGACTACCGGTCCGCACGGGCAGCCGGTCACCCACCGCTACCGCACCGGCGGCCTCCTGATCCCGGCTGAGCTCGATGGCGTCATCGTCGCAGTTCTCGGCTTGGACAACCGGCCGCAGGCCAGGCCGCCCATACGGCGCGCGGCGCCGGAGGCCGTCCAGGTCTCCTACACCCCGCCGCAGGTCGCCGAGATCTATCAGTACCCGGCCGGGACCGACGGATCCGGCCAGACGGTCGCGATCATCGAACTCGGCGGCGGTTTCTCCCAGACCGACCTGGACACCTACTTCGGCGGTCTTGGCATCACGGTGCCGTCAGTCTCGGCCGTCGGCGTCGATGGCGCGACCAACGTGCCTGACCAGGATCCGCAGGGGGCCGACGGCGAAGTCCTGCTGGACATCGAGATCGTGGGGTCGATGGCTCCCGGCGCGGCGCAGCAGGTCTACTTCGCCCCGAACACCGACCAGGGATTCGTCGACGCGGTCACCGACGCGGTCCACGCCGACCCCACGCCGGTCGCAGTCAGCATCAGCTGGGGCGGTCCGGAAAGCTCCTGGACGGCGCAGGCGATGACGGCACTGGACGGGGCCATCGCGGACGGCGTCGCGCTGGGCGTCACAGTGACGGTGGCTGCCGGTGACAACGGCAGCAGCGACGGTGTCAGCGACGGCCAGTCGCACGTCGACTTCCCGGCCTCAAGCCCGCACGCGCTGGCGTGCGGCGGCACCAGCCTGCAAGCCGATGTGGCGACGAGCACCGTGACATCAGAGACGGTCTGGAACGACGGCAGCGGCGGCGGCGCGACCGGCGGCGGCGTCAGCGTAACGTTCGCCCTTCCGTCCTGGCAGGCCACCGCGGGCGTCCCGGCTAACCCAGATGGCAAGCCGGGCCGTGGCGTGCCCGACGTCGCCGGTAACGCCGATCCGAACACCGGGTACCAGGTGCTCGTCGACGGACAGCAAGCGGTGTACGGCGGAACGAGCGCGGTCGCGCCATTGTGGGCTGCGCTCACTGCCCGCCTGGTGCAGTCGGGCCTCAAGCCGCTAGGCCTGCTGCAGCAGGCCATCTACGCCGGAGTCGAGCCGGGCACGCCGGTGGCCGGGCTGCGGGACATCACTACCGGGAACAACGGCGCTTACAGTGCCGGGCCGGGCTGGGATCCGTGCACCGGCCTCGGCGTGCCGATCGGAACCGCGCTGCAGGATCGCCTCTCAGCCGCCGGCACGACAGGCAGCACGGTTGGCGGGGGCACGGTCGGCGGGGGCACGGTTGGCGGCAGCACGGTTGGCGGGGGCACGGTCAGCGGCGCGACAGCAACCGGGAGCATCGCGAGCGGCAGCGCGCAGTCTCCCTAGTCAGCCGGCCGGCGGCGTGCCGATAGTCGCCGGAGCGCCGTACCGCTGCAGCGCTTCCGGCACCGCGACAGTGCCGCGCTCGTCCTGGAAGTTCTCCATGATGGCCAGCAGCGCCCGCGCGGTCGCGCCAGTGCCGTTGAGCGTGTGCACGAATTCGAGCTTGCCGTCGCGGCGGAACCGGATGTTCAGCCGCCGCGCCTGGTAGTCCGTCGTATTCGAGCACGAGGTGATCTCGCGGTAACGCTGCTGCACCGGGAACCAGGCCTCGATGTCGTACTTCTTGGCCGCGGGTGCACCGAGGTCGCCGACCGCGATGTTCATCACCCGGTACGGCAAACCCAGTTCCTGCGCGATCTCCTCTTCATACGACAGCAGCAGGTCATGGATCTCCCGCGACTGCTCAGGCAGGCCGTAGACGAACATCTCCACCTTGTCGAACTGGTGGACGCGGAACATCCCCCTGGTGTCCTTGCCGGCCGCGCCAGCTTCCCGGCGGAAGTTCGTGGTGAATGCCGTGTACTTGGCGGGCAGATCTTCTTCTGCGAGCCGCTCGTCGGCATGGATGCCGGCCAGCGCGACCTCAGACGTACCGGTGAGGTACAGGTCGTCGTGCTCGAGGTGATAGAGGTTCGACTCCTCGGTCGGCAGGAAGCCGGTGCCGTACATGGCTTCCTCCTTAACCAGGATCGGCGGCAGCACAAGCAAGAAGCCGCGGCCGGTCAGCTTGTCGATCACGTACCGGTACAGCGCCATTTCCGCCTGCGCGACGTCACCGATCCGGTAGGCAAACCGGGAACCCGACAACCGCGCCCCGCGGGCCATGTCGATCCAGCCACGAGCCGATGCGATCTCGGTCGTGTCCCGCAACTCGAATTCGAACTTGGGCCTTTCCCCCCAGGTCCGGATCAGCTGGGCGTCCTCCTCGTCCATGCCGTCCGCAGCGGTGGGATCGGGCAGGTTCGGAATGCTGGCCAGCAGCTGGTCGCGCCGCTCCGCGGCTATATCAAGCTCACCCTGCGCCTCGGCGAGCTCGTCGCGCAGCTGACGTAGCTGCTCGATTTGCTCGGGCGTCGGCTTGCCCTTGGACGAGCTCTTCTGCGCCGCTCGCAGCGCTTCGGTCCGCTCGGTCAGCGCCCGCCAAGTGGCGTCGGCGGCCAGCAAAGCGTCAAAGTCATCGCCCGCGCCGCGCCTGGCCAGTGCGGCACGGTAAGTCTCCGGATCTTGCCTGGCGGCCTTGAGATCGATCACCCGCGCGAGTCTAGTCTGGCTGCTCTGACGGCGCCTTCCGATAACCCGTGCCGGCCATCTGTCCGGTCCCGGCCGCCTCCGGACTGGCTACGGCCGGGCGCTGCGCCGTACTAGTTCCGGCCCTGGTCGCCAGCACGGAACCGCCGAGGATCGCCACGAAGGCGATGCCCATCGTCAGCGTCAGGTGCTCGCCGAGTACGCCGATGCCGAGTGCGACCGCAACCGCCGGGTTGATGTACGTGATGACCGAGGCACGGGAGGGCCCGACCTCGGCGATCAACGCGAAGAAGAGCACGAACGCTATCGCCGTGCAGACGACGGCCAGAGTGCAGAGTGCGGCGATGACCTTCGGGGCGGGAACGGCCGACGGCCAGGTGACCGCAGCGACCGGAGCGTAGACGATCGCCGCTACAGCCAGGCAGGCAGCGGTCAGGCCAAGCGACGGCAACTCACTCAGCTTGCGCGCGGCGACGAGCGGGCCGATCGCGTAGCAGACGGCGACCATGAGCACCTCAGCGACCGAGCCCGCATCGCCATGCGCGCCGCCTGCAGCGACCAGCAGCCCAACGCCGCCGAGGCCGATAAGCAGTCCGGTCCACCGGGCCGGGGTGAGCCGGTCCCGGCCGCCGGTTAGCCGCCCGAAGACAGCAACGAGAATCGGCACAGACGCGATCAGCAGCCCGCTGAGCGAACTGGACAGGCGGGTCTCGGCCTCGGACAGCAGCAGCCAGGGCGCGATGATCTCAACCAGCGCGAACAGCAGGACCCAGCGCCAGTGCGCCAGGAGCGGAGCGAGCTCGCGCCGCCGGATCGCGATCGGCAGCAGCAGGGCAGCGCCGATGCCGACCCGAGCCAGCACGAGTACCGGGGGCGCCACGCCGCCAACCGCAACCTTGATCAGCAGATAGGGCACGCCCCAGATGAGGCTCATTGCTGCGAACAACCACCAGCCGCGGCGGCTCACCGTCACTCCTTCGTCAGTCAGGACCGCACCCGGTGACGAGGCCATCGGGATCGCGTCAGACCCAGGATGCAGCCTGCGCCAACGGGCCGTCTTGAACGCAATTGCGGGCGCAGAGAGGTTAACGCATCGCAGCGACCAGGCGGGGTGTTCCGGTTGCGCCTGGCAGGCAGTTGGCCGCCGCTAAGTTAAAGTCGGCCAGCGCCAAGTTTCCGGGCCGCCCCGTCCCGGCTACGCTCGCTAAAACCGGCATTATGCAGCGCCTTGTCCGCGGAGGCACCGTGCGGCTTGTCAGCTCAGGTCCGGCCGTTCCGACGGCCGTCGCCGCCGCGCGCCCGCAGACAGCCGCCGGGCTCCGGCCGTCGCTGGCCATCCTGACCGCACTGGCCGCTGGGCTGGCGCTGGCAGCGGCGTTCGCGCCGGCCGGAGTCTGGCCGCTGGCAGCCGTCGGCCCGGCGATGCTGACGATCGCGCTCTGGGGCCAGCGGGGCCGAGTCGCGTTCGCCGTCGGCATCGTCTTCGGCCTGGCATTCTTCCTGCCGCTGCTGTCCTGGCTGATCAACCTGGCCTGGTACGCCTGGGTGGCGCTGGCCGTCGCCGAGTCGGTGATCTTCGCGGTGCTCACCATCGGCCAGTGGCTGCTGTTGCGGCTGCGGGCCTGGCCGCTCGCGGTCGGCGGCTGGTGGGTGGCCGCTGAGGCGGTACGCGACCGATGGCCGTGGGGCGGATTCCCGTGGGGTCGGCTGGTGATGAGCCAGGCGACGGCGCCGACGGTGCGATGGACCGCGATCGGGGGCCCGCCGTTCCTCACGTTCTTGATCGCCTTGTCCGGTGCTTGCCTGGCCTGGGTTGTCCTGGGCTCCGACTGGGTCGTCCTGGGCTCAGCGGCCGTCAGGCGGCATCGCCTGTCCTGGGCCAGGGCCCGGCTGTGGCCCGCACTGGCGCTGGCGGCGAGCGTGGCCGTGGCCGTCTGCGGCGCGATCCTGCCCGCCGACCAGGCCATCGCGCGTGAGCCGACCGCGGTAGTGGCGGCAATCCAGGGCGATGTCCCGCACGCCAGGAACCTCCCCGACCTCTGGCGGGCGACCACGGTGACGCAGAATCACGCGGCCGCCACCGAGCGGCTCGCGGCCGAGGTCCGGAGCGGCGCACTCCCGGCACCGGATGTCGTCATCTGGCCCGAGAACTCCACTGACCAGGATCCGGCGTTCAACCCCTACATCTTCACCACGATCGCCACCGCGGTTGCCGCGATCGACCGGCCGCTCCTGGTCGGCGCGGTCCTGCAGGACCCAGTCCGCAATGCCGGCCAGCTCTGGCTGCCGGGCAAGGGACCGGTGGCCGTGTATATCAAGCGCAGGCTGGTGCCGTTCGGGGAGGTGATCCCGTTCCGCAGCCTGCTCAACAAGATCACCAACCTGCCGTCCTCGTTGCAGCCGGTCAACTTCACTCCCGGCCATCGAGCGGTCGTGTTCAGACTCGGCAAGATCCGCCTTGGTGACGTGATCTGCTACGAGGTCGGCTTTGACGGACTGGTCCGCTCCGAGGTCGCTGCCGGGGCGAACCTGCTGGCGATGCAGACCAATGACGCTGATTTCGAGATCGACGGGCAGACCGGCGAATCGCTGCAGCAGCTGGACATGGCCCGGATCCGGGCGATCGAGAACGACCGCTCGGTCGTCGTTGCCTCCACCACCGGGATCAGCGCGATCATCGCCCCCGATGGCCAGCTGCTGACCAGCACCCGCACCTGGACCCGGGCTGAGATCGAGGCAAGGGTGCCGTTGCGCAGCTCGACCACGCTGGCCAACCGGCTCGGCGGCTGGCCCGAGGGCGTGCTCACCTGGGGCACGGTCGCTGCCCTCGCCTGGGTCATCGCGCAGGAAGTCCGGCGCCGCCGCCAGCGCAAAGCGACCAGCCCTGCGGCACATCCGGCCGACCGCACAGCAGAATAGAAGCGTGACATTCGGGCGCAGTCTCCGGCAGCCCGTTCGGTATGCCGCGCTGCTAAGCGGGGCGATCCCGGTGCTCGCGTTCCCGGCCGCGAACCTGGAATTCCTCGGCTGGATCGGGCTCGTTCCCGGCCTGGCCATCATGCGCGCGGCGCCGAGCAGGCGCGAGGCTGTCATCCGGGGCTGGTGGTTCGGCGCCGGTTACCTGCTCGCGGCGATGTACTGGCTGGCTCCCAATCTCGGTCCTGGCTTACTGCTAGTCGCCATCGTCATCGGCGTTCTGTGGGCTGCCGTCGGAGTGGCCACCTGGTCCTGGCTGCGGCCACCGGTCACCGGCCGGCGGGCCGCGATCGCGTTCGTCGTCGTGCCGAGCTCCTGGCTCCTCAGCGAGTGGATCAGATCCTGGCAGGGCATCGGCGGCCCGTGGGCGGTGCTCGGGGCTAGCCAGTGGCAGCATCCGGTAGTGCTCGCACTGGCTGCGGTCGGCGGCGTGTGGCTGATCACCTTCGCCCTCGTCGCGTCCAACACCGGGCTGCTGATAGCCCTGGTAGCCACCCGACCGGTAGTGCGGCTGGCTGGCCTGGCCGGGGCACTGGTCGCCATCGCGGCTGGCCCGATCGCGTTCGCGCTTTCCGCGCCCGTGCCGCCTGGCAAGCCGCTGACGATTGCTCTGGTCCAGCCTGGCCTGACCAGCGGGCCCGCCGTGCGGCTGGCGCGCAACGAGCAGCTGACGCACGCCCTGGCTGGACGGGCTGACCTGGTCGTCTGGGGCGAGAGCAGCGTCGGCTACGACCTACCCGACCATCCGGCCCTGCTGGCGTCCATCGAGCACCTGTCGAAGGCGGTCGGGGCAGAGATCCTCGTCGACCAGGACGCCGAGAACGCAGCCGGAGCTCAGTCCAAGCAGGCCACGCTCATCAGCAGCACCGGCATTCAGGGCAGCTACGTCAAGACTCGGCTAGTGCCGTTCGGCGAGTACATCCCGTTCCGGCCGATCCTCGGCTGGCTGACTCACATCAGCCGGGCCGCACCCCGGAACGTCGTGCCCGGCACCGGCGCCCGCGACCTGCACGCGACGCTGCCTGACGGCCAGCACCTGACATTCGGCGTGCTGATCTGCTTTGAGTCGGCATTCCCCGACATGTCCAGGGTCGATACCGACCACGGCGCCGGGGTGATCATCTACCAGACCTCGGACTCCACGTTCCAGGACAGCTGGGCGCCTGCCCAGCATGCCGCCCTGAGCGCGCTGCGTGCCGCCGAGACGGGCCGGCCGGTCGTGCAGGCGGCGCTGACCGGCGACTCCGCCGCGTTCGATCCGCGCGGCCGGGTCCTGGCGTGGGCCGGGACCAGCTATTCGGGATCGCTCGTTGTCCACCTTGAGCTGCCGCCTGCCTCCTACCGCACGTTGTTTGACCGTTTCGGGGACTTCGTACCGTGGACCGCTGTCGCTATTGCGGTACTGGCGGCGCTGGCCGGTCTGACGGGCATTGCCCGGTCGCGGCGCAGGCCCAGCCGCCGGGCTGCCGATACCGCGGCCGACGTCCTCACCGACAGCCGGTCATCGGGCTGACCGCAGTACGGCAGGCTCCTGGTCATAGCGCCTGTTAGCTTGCGCCCGACGGCTATAGCGACCGATCGCGCGCCGCGAAAGGTAATAATTAGGGCGTCCATCTGCCGTGATCGGTCGGCACCGCCACCTTTCACGGATCTGATGCGCTTATATCCGGATGAAACGGGCGCCAGAGCGCACCGAATCCGTGAAGAGTCGGGATTCCGACGACCGTCATCTTGGCGCTAGCCCGAAATACGAGGCTATGGGTGGTCCGAGGCTGCCTGCGGTCCGGGCTGCCCGCGGTCCGGGCCACCTGCGGTCCGGGCATGCGCGGTCCGGGCTGCCCGCGGTCCGGGCCACCCGCGGCTCGCGCTGGTCGCGGCCCCGCGTTCCCGGCGGTCCTTGCACGGTCTGCGCTGACCACGGACCGCGCTATTCCGGTTACGCACCGGTAGTGACAAGGGTCATACCGGGATGGACCCCCTCCTGAACGCGCGTTATAAGTCCTGATCCTCGCCGGGAAGCCAGCCGCCGGGCCCCCTTGGGCCTCAGGCTTCCGGTCTGCAGGCCATTGCCAGATTCCGCACCCGCGGTGCTGGCCTGGCCCGCCCTGAACCCGCGACGCACGCAGACTCCGCGTGCGCGAGAACGCCGGCACCCGTCGGCGATCTCATCCCCGCCTCCGGCTCGGCGCCGGCCGGGCGGCGAGGACGCGCAGGAAGGGAACCTGATGCCCCGCACCAGGAAATCGCTCGTGCTTGCCGGCGCAGCCCTCGCGCTCGTCGGCGCCGGCACTGCCACCGCTGCTGCCGCAGCCTCGTCCAGCCCAGCTACGCCGACGGCCCTGGCCGCGCCGAGACACGCCGTCAGGCCGCTAGTCGCGGCGTCCGCAGCCGGTGGCGCGCCGGTGGCAGCTCTGGGCGGCGCCGCGCTGCGACCGGCGGCCAGCCAGCCGGCTGCCAGGCAGCCAGTGGTCACCCGCCCGGCGGCGCTCACCTGGGCCCGGGTGAGTGCGGCGATCAACCAGGAGACCAACCCCTCGGCAGCCAGGCACGGCAGGCTCCCCGCGGCGGACCAGCTCATGCCGGTCAGGACCAGTGGGCCGCAGGAGTGGATGCAGATCAACTCCGCACAGCAAGCCAACGCCGCCACGATCGTCCGCCAGGCCCTCCACCAGCGGATGGGCGTCCGGTCGGCGGTGATCGCCGTGGCGACGGCCATGCAGGAGTCGATGCTGCAGAACATCGACTACGGCACCGGCACGGCACTCGGCCTGTTCCAGCAGCAGCCGAACGATGGCTGGGGCACGCCGACGCAGGTCACGAACCCGGTCTACGCCGCTCGCGCGTTCCTGACCGCGCTGCAGCAGCACCAGGCCAGCGATCCTTCCTGGGCGAGGCAGCCGCTATGGGCCAACGCTCAGGCAGTCCAGAAGTCGGCCTTCCCAACCGCCTACGCCAAGTGGGAAACGCAAGCCGCCACGCTGGTCAGGCAGATTGCCATGCGGGAGGCCCACGCGAAGCTGATCGCCGTGAACCTGCACTGATCGTGGAGGTGACCACAGTCTCCGGTCCCGGCCTGCCTCTCCTCCCTCTGGCAACGGCCGACCGGACCGCCAGGCCGCCGGGCTCCCCCCGCCCGGTTACCGCCGGGCTCCCCCGCCCGGCAGGCCGGCGCTTGTGCCCCGCCCTTCCCAAAAAGGGCGGGGCACAATTCATCCGAGCGTCACCTTGGCTCGCTAGACATGACCGCAACGTCCCGCTCATCGCTGTCGATGCTGTAGAAACTGTGCCATGACGACCTTCCTGACCGACTCTGGCTACTGGGCGCTGATCGTGTTCGCCTTCGTCCAGGCCTGCTGCATTCCGATCTCATCCGAGATCACCTTCGGGTTCGCCGGAGTGCTTGCCTACGAGGGCCACCTGAGCCTGGTGCTCGTGATCGTCATCGGAACGCTCGCCGAGGTAGCCGGCTCATCGGCCGCCTACGGCCTTGGCCGCCTGGGCGGACGGCACACCGTCGAGCGTTACCGCCGGTATCTGCTGATGACCAGGAAGGACGTCGAGCGGGCTGAGCGGTTCTTCGCCGGCCGGGGAGCCTGGTCGGTGGCCATCGCCCGGGTGATACCGCTGGTCCGGGCGTTCACCGGACTCGTCGCCGGGTTCATGGAAGTACCCGTGCTGCCCTTCGAGATCTTCAACGTGATCGGCACGCTGGCCTGGGCGACAGCCCTGTCGGTGATCGGCTACGAGGTCGGCAGCGACTGGACCAAGGTGTCGAAGAACTTCTCCCACGCCAGTGACGCCCTGGCCGCCCTGGTCGTGCTCATGCTGATCGCGCTGATCGTGCACAAGGCCATCGAAATCCGCAAGGAGAGTCGGGCGGATGCGGCCACCGGCTTCGCGACGTCGGGCCTGCCGCAAGATGCAGCGCCCGGCGGGACCGCCGACGACCGCGAGACCAGCGCAGCCGGCCCGGCCTCGCCCCGCCGGCCGCACAGCCACCGTCGGACCGGCGGCGGGTCCTGAGCCGCCCGTACGCGGCCCCAGGTTCTGAGCACGAGATCCGGGAACGGCGGATCCAGCGGCCAGTGCCGCCGGCTACCGATCAGGCAACCAGGGCCTGGTAAACCATCTGACGCAGCTGTGGCCTGATCGGGTATGCGCTCGAAGGCATCAACTGCGTGAAGAACATTGCCGTCAGCTGCTCCGCCGGATCCACCCAGAAGGCCGTGGAGGCTGCCCCGCCCCAGTTGAACTCCCCGGTTGAGCCCAGCGACTTGGTCGCCACCGGGTCGATCACGACGGCAAACCCCAGCCCGAAGCCGACACCGCCGTAGTTCGTCTCGGCGTACAGCGGCCGCCCGAATGACTCCAGGTCTGCTCCGCCGGGCAGGTGGTTACTTGTCATGTAGGCGACCGTTCGCGGGCTGAGCAGCCGTACGCCGTCCAGCTCACCTGCTGGGCTGTCGGGCTGGTGCAGGAGCATCTGCGTGAACCGGTTGTAGTCGCCCGCCGTGGACACCAGGCCGCCACCGCCGCTGAGATAGGCGGGCTCCTTCAGCGCGGCGTTGCCCATCGCGTCCATCCGCGTCGCGGTGCCGTCCTCCGGGCTGCGCGTGTAGAGGGCGGCCAGCCGGGACTTCTTGTCGGGCCCGGCGAAGAATGCCGAGTCGGTCATGCCCAGCGGCCCGAAGATCCGGCAGGCGAAGAACTCGTCCAGCCGCTGACCCGAGACCACCTCGACGACCCGCCCGAGCACGTCAGTCGCGACCGAGTAGCTCCACTCGCTCCCAGGCTGGAACAGCAGCGGCATCGAGGCGAACTGGTCACAGACAGCGGCCAGGTCGGCACCACGCGGTGAGCCCCACTCGAACCCGCGGGCGCGGTAGATGGCATCGACCGGGTGGTTGCGCATAAAGCCGTACGTCAGTCCGGAGGTATGGCTGAGCAGGTGCCAGATGCGGATCGGCTCGGTGGCCGGCGCCGTCTTGTAGCTGAGGTCGCTGCCGCCGGCGAACACGCGGACGTCGCGGAAGGACGGGATGTAGCGGTAGACCGGGTCGGTCAGCTCGAAGCCGCCTTCCTCGTACAGCATCATGGCCGCGACTGAGGTAACGGGCTTGGTCATCGAGTAGATCCGCCACAAGGTGTCGGACTCCACGGGCAGGCCGGCCTCGATGTCGCGCTGGCCGTAGCTGGACACGTGCGCCAGCTTGCCGTGCCGGGCGACCGTGATCAGCCAGCCGGCAAGCTTCTGCTCATCGACGTAACGCGCGAAGTGCCGGTCGATCCGGTCAAGGCGCTCCGAGTCGAATCCGACCTCGGCCGCCTCAACTTCGGTCTGCAGTCCGCCCATGTAGGTCTCAGCCTCCGATTACTTCGCGCTAGGCAAGTTCCAGCATGATCCTGCCAACACCGGGCGGCGTCGGTCTATACCGGGCCAGGTCTTTACTGTCCGGCTGATTCGGTATCGCCGCAGTGACCGACGGCGGCCGAGATCGCCGCACAGGTGGCCAGGAGCTCGGGGCGCAGCGATCGCAGCACCTTCGGGGTCGCCATCTGCTTAGGCAGCACGATCGAGACAACTAGCGGCAGGCAGGCGCCGGCGGTCAGCACCGGCGCTGCCAGCGAGTCCACGCCGGGGATCAGCGTGCCCGAGGTGAATGCCATCCCCTCGCCTCGCACTGTGGCCTTGACCTGCTCGATCTCGACTTCATCGAGTGGGTTTTCTTCATCTGGCGCGTACTGCGAAGTCAGCACAGGTCCGGTCACCGCGTCCGGCAGGTAGGCGAGGAAGACGCGGCCGATAGCGGACGGCAGCAACGGCATCGTGGCCCCGACCCGGACATTGATGGGCAGCGGGTAGGCGCCGTAATCCCAGCGCACGACGACCGGCCCGTTGTCGCCCCAGGCGGACAGACTCACCGAATGCCGAGTCCGGTCGCGCAACCCCGGCAGGTACTCCGAGGCCACGCTGACCTCATCCATCCGCCGCAGCGCCTCAGTGCCCAGGCGCCGCAGCGCGGGACCAAGATCGTAGAGGCCTGACGTCGGCGCCTGGGCGACCAGGCCCGCCCGGCCGAGACTGACCAGGTAGCGATGCACCTTGCTGGGCTGCATCTCGCTGCGGGCGGCGATCTGCGACAGGCTCATCGGGCCATTGCCGGCTTCCAGCGCCAGCAGAACCCGCATCGCTATCTCTACCGACTGGATGCCCTGACGAGGCCGTCGGTCGCGGCCAGTACCGGCCGAGCTCACTGTCTGGTCATCATTCTCGGCGGCAGGCAGCCGGCTGGAACTCACGTCTCTCAGCGTATTCCGGCCGATGATCAGCCAGCCTCAGGTACCCGCGGTAGCTGCGCGCCGAAAGTAGGCTCTGGTTGCTCAGGCTCTGCAGGGAGGCAGCCGAATGCGCGAACCGCTCCTGGCCCTCGTCCAGTACCGGCTGCCCGGCGATCCGCAACCCCGGCCGGGTGTGCTCGCGGGCGGCGTCGTTCGGGAGCCGCCACCGGGTGTGCCTGACTCGCTGCTATCGGCGCTGGCTGGCTGGGGCGACGTGGTTACGCAGCTGCGGCACTGGGCGCCCGCGGACAGCGCTGCGGTTGCTGGCGCACAGCTGGTCGCGCCGCTGACCTATCCGGGCAAGATCCTGGGCGCCGGAGCTAACTACTACGGCCATGTAGCAGAAATGGGAGTGACAGCACCCGACCCGGAGTCAGAGCCGTTCTTTTTCCTGAAGCCGCCGGTAACAACCGTGATCGGCCCGGAGGACCCCATTCCGTTCCCGGCCTACGACGGCGTCATGCTGGACTGGGAAGCCGAGCTTGGCGTAGTCATCGGCCGCGCGGCCAAGAACGTCCCGCCGTCGCAGGCCCGTCACCATGTGGCCGGTTACCTGGCCGCGAACGACCTGTCTGCGCGCGACAAGGCAGCACGTTCCGATGCGGTGTCCGCGCACTTTGTCTACGACTGGCTCGGCCACAAGGGCCAGGACGGGTTCTGCCCGCTCGGACCCGGCATCGTGCCTGCCTGGCTCGTTCCCGATCCTCAGCAGCTCGCCATCAGGCTCTCGGTGAATGGCCAGGTCAAGCAGGATGGGTCGACGAGCGACATGGTGATCGATATCGACCACCTGATCGCCGGAGCCAGTAGGGCCGGAACGCTACGGCCTGGCGACGTGATCCTGACCGGCACGCCGGCTGGAGTCGGCATGCCATCGGGCGAGTTCCTGTCGCCAGGTGACACGGTTATCGTCGAGATCGACGGGATCGGCACCCTTCGGAACCAGGTGATACAAGCGTGAGCGGCGACCTGCCAGCCTCGGCTGCCGCTGCTCCGGCAGCCGCGGCGCGTGATGCATGGCCAGTCGCGGTCACACCGCCAGCGATGATGCGCGCCGTGGTGCTGCCCGCGTTCGGCCCTCCTGAAGTGCTGCGCGAGCAACTGGTGCCGACGCCGACCGCTGCGCGTGGCGAAGTCCTCATCCAGGTCGCTGCTGTCAGCATCGGCCGCCTGCTCGATGTAGCCGCTCGAGCCGGGCGGCATCCGTATCCGGGCTTCGCGTTCCCCCATGTGCTCGGCGCCGAGCACGCGGGCGTGATTGCGGCGGTCGGGCCCGGCGTCACCGGCTGGCGCGTCGGCGAACGCGTCGCGGCGTTCCCGGTGGTTACCGACGGCACCTGCCACAACTGCCTGCTCGGCTATGACGAGTTGTGCGAGCACCTGCAACTGATCGGCATTCACCGGGCTGGCGCTTACGCACAGTACGTCGCCGTCCCGGCCCGCAACCTGCACGCAGTTCCCCCGGACATCAGCCCGGCGCAGGCGACCGGACTGGCGCTGTCCGGCGCGGTGGCAATGAATCAGCTATCGCGGTCCGGATTCCTGCCGGGCCAGTGGGTGCTGGTGCAGGGCGCCTCCTCCGCGCTGGGCTCGCTGACGGTGAGCCTTGCCCGGCACCTAGGCGGGCACGTGATCGCGGCCTCGCGCATTGCTGCCAAGCGCGACCGGCTCGCGGCCCTCGAGGCCGACGCCGTCCTCGATCCGCTGGCACCAGGATTCGCCGAGGAAGTGCGCGCACTGGCGGGCGGCCGCGGCGCCGACATCGTCGTCGACAGCCTTGGCCACGAGCGCATCTGGGAGACCTCGCTGGACAGTCTTGCGCCAGCCGGCACGCTGGTCAGCTCCGGCGCCTTCCTCGGCAGGCATGTCCAGCTTGACCTACCTCGGCTTTACCTGCAGGGGCAGCGAATCGTCGGGGTCAGATCCGGTAACGCGGCCAGTATCGCCGCGCTGTGGACCGAGGTCGACAGAGGCTTCCGGCCGGTGCTCGATACCTCGTTCCCCCTTGAAGACGCGGCCGACGCCCATCGCTACCTTGAAGACGGGCAGAACGTGGGACGGGTTTCGCTCGTGATACCGCCAGTGGAAGCCGCCGCGCCAGGCAAATAAACACAGGGTCGGCGGGCTAGCCGCAGGAGTGACCGAGGGAGGTGGCGATGACTGGCAGACGACCAGCAGGGCCCAGCGCCACGGGCTTCGTCGCGGACTGGCTTGGGCAGCGGGTGGTCTTCGGCGACGGCGCACTGGACCAGCTGCCGGCTGAGGCCGCGTCGCTCGGCGCCGAGCGCGTCCTGCTGATCGCAGGGCGCTCAGGCGCCGCTTCGGACCGCGCCGCGGCGCTGCTGGCCGGACGGCTGGCCAGCCGGTGGGCGGACGTGCGCCAGCACGTTCCCGGCGAGCTGGCCGCGGCAGTGGCAACCGAGGCCCGGCGGGCACGCGCGGACCTGATCGTCAGCATCGGCGGCGGCAGCGCGACCGGGCTGGCCAAGATCTGCGCTCTGGACGCCAGGCGGCCGCTGCTTGCCATTCCGACCACCTATGCCGGATCGGAGATGACTCCGGTCTGGGGCCGGACCGACAGATCGGTAAAGCTCACTGGCCGCGATCTGCACGTGCTGCCCCGAACGGTCATCTACGACCCGTCCCTGCTGGCCGGAATGCCGCCAGAGCTGACCGGCGTCAGCAGCATGAACGCGCTCGCGCACTGCGTGGAGGCGTTGTACGCGCCCGGTGCAGATCCGCTCACTAGCCTGGCCGCGCTGGAGGGCGCACAACTGATCGCTGGCTGGCTGCCACGCGCCTACTCGGCTCCTGATGCCGATCCCGATGCGGTGCGGGTGCTGCTCTGGGCGTCCTGCCTGGCTGGCCGGGCTTTTGGCGCGGTCGGCGGCTCGCTGCACCACAGCCTGTGTCACCTGCTCGGCGGGTTCGCCGGGCTGCCGCATGCGCAGACGCACGCAGTTGTGCTGCCGCACGTGGTGGCATTCCTGTCGCCCGTACTCGGGCCGGAGATCGACCGGCTTGCCGATGCGTTCGGTGCGCAGCCTGCCGACGTCGCCGGGGCGATCTGGGATCTCGGGGCTGCGAGCGGCACCCCAGCCGGTTTGCGCGCACTCGGACTGCCGGAAGATAGCCTCCCGGTAGTCGCGGCCGCGCTCGCTGAGCGCAATCCACCTAGCCCCCGCCCGGTCACCGAGGCGGACGCGCTCGCGCTAGTTCGGGCGGCCTGGGCAGGCGAGCGACCGGTCGCGGTCGGAGGCACTATTGCCGTCAGTGGCACTGTTGCCGTCAGTGGCACAGGCGCGGTCGGTGGCACGGGCGCGAGCGGGCCCATGACTCCCAGCGAGCTGACCGCCACCGTCGTTGCGCGGCTGCAGGCAACCCCCGATCCGCGCCTTAGGCAGCTGATGACATCGCTGATCCGGCAGCTGCACGGGTTCGTGGCCGATGTGAGCCTGACTCAGGACGAGTGGCTCGCGGCGATCCGCTTCCTAACCGCTACCGGCCAGATCAGCAACGACCGGCGGCAGGAGTTCATCCTGCTTTCCGACACTCTCGGCGTCTCAATGCTGGTCGACCTGCTCGCCGGTCCGTCCGGTTCGGGCGCGGCCGGCTTCGCCACCGAGTCGACCGTTCTGGGTCCGTTCTACGTCCCCGGCAGCCCCGAGCGCGGCCACGGCGCCTCCATCGCCGAGCGCCCGTCCGGTCAGCCTGCCTGGGTCACCGGCCGGGTCACCGACACCGACGGGAATCCCATCGCCGGAGCGACGCTGGACGTCTGGCAGAACGCCGACGACATGCTGTACGCAGTGCAGAACCCGGACTCGCCCGCCAGCAACCTGCGGGGGCGATTCCGCACCGAGGCCGACGGCAGTTTCGCGTTCCTCGGCGTGCGGCCGACCGAGTACCCGATTCCTGATGACGGCCCGGTTGGCCAGCTGCTTACGAGCACCGGCCGTCACCCCTGGCGTCCGGCCCACATTCATGTCATCGTCAGCGCGCCCGGGTACCAGACCGTGGCGACGCACATCTTCGACTCAGCCAGCAAGTACCTGGACAGCGACGCGGTGTTCGCGGTCAAGGCGAGCCTGGTTCGCGAGTTCGAGCGGCATGAGCCCGGCCCCGTAACAGACGGCCCAGCACCAGACAGCCCAGCACCAGACAGCCCAGCACCAGACAGCACGGCCGCTCCCACCGGAGTGCCGCCCGGCCAGGCCTGGTATTCCCTCAGCCACGACTTCCTGCTCAGCCGCGCAGGCGCCGACGTCCCACCCGCCTCATAGGGCGTGACTTAGCTAGCGTGGCCCTTAGAGAGGGGCGTCAGTGGCTAAGTCACGCCCTATGCTTCCCGATCGGCCCGGCGGGTCGCGGCCGCCCGGCTACTCCGCGCGCAGCGCTGTCGCAGTTCGCGCGCGAGCAGCCCAGCTGGCCGGCAGCAGTGCGCCGACACCGGCGATGACGAGCCCGGACAAGGCGAGCAAGACGATCTCGGCCGGGCGGTAGACCGCCTGGAAGCTCGCCGGCAGGGCGGTATACGCAGCTCGCGCCATCGCGTCCGCGGTAGCCGAGCGCAGCACCATGCCCAGCGGGATGGCGATCACGGCAGCAACCACGGCCGGGCCCACGACCCAGCACAGCACCATCGCGATGGTCTGCCGCGGGGTCATCCCGACAGCCTTGAACACGCCCAGGTCGTGGACCCGGTCCCTGGTGCCGAGCAGCACCGTGTTCAGCACGCCGAGTCCGGCGACGACCGCCATCATCAGCGTCAGCATGGCGATCAGCGAATCAGCGATGAGGTAGAACTGGCCGCCATCAGGCCCGGAGACGTAGTACCCGCCGCCCAGTGCGTGATTCAGCGCCCCGACATAGGAACTGGGCGTGACGCCCGGCCTGAGCCCGACTAGGTACTCGTCGAGGGCAAGGCTCGCCGACGTGCCGCCGAGCGTCTGCACGCTCGTGAGCAGGGCGGGCTGGTTGCCCGGCACGAACACCTGGCCGACGATCCGCGCGGTGACCGACCGGGTGCCCGTGCTCATCGTCGTGCTCTGGCCGACTGTCAGCCCGGTCTGGTTGAGGTAAGCGGTGTTGACGACCACTTGCCGGGGACCGGAGTACCAGCGGCCGCTAATCAGGTCGAAACCGAGCCAGGCAGCGTTGCCGTCGAACACCTCCGCGTTCACCTGCCGGGCCAGCGCGCCCGCGCTGAGTTCGGTCTGTGCCGCCGCGACGTACCGCAGCGTGCCCGGCTGGCTGCGCAGTGCCGCAATGATGGCGCGGTCTCGGCTGGTGCCGGGCTGCCAGCCGTTAGCACTAGCGAGCGAAACCTGAACCGGCGCGGTGGCGGCGAGGTTCTGGCCCGTCTCTGCCCTGGCAAGTGTCGTGTTCAGGCCGACGGCGAAGACGACGGCGGTAACGCCGAACATGATGGCGGCCAATGTTCCGGCAGTGCGGGCCGGACGCGCGAACGGCGCCGCCAGCCCGATGCTGACCGGCCTGGGCAGCCGCAGCCGGCTGGCAACCCGGTGCATGGTGTAGCCGCGGCCTTGTCGCGGCGCGTGCCCGAGAGCGATCGCCTGCACGGCAGACAGCCGACCGGCCCGCAGTGCGGGACCCAGTGCCGTCAGCGCGACGAGGGCGCACATCGCAACCGGAGTGACGACGTTGACCCAGACCGGCACGGACTGGCTGCCAACGCCGAAGGAAGCTGCGGACTTGTGCAGCACCGGGATGGCCAGCAGGTTGCCGGCCGCGACGCCGATCACGCATCCGGCGACGGCCGGCACACCCACTCGGGCCACGTACGCGGAGACCACCTGGGCCGGGCTGAATCCGACGCTCTTCAGCACGCCGATCCGCCGATAGCTGGCTACCACGGCGCCGGTGACGACGTTAGCCACGATCAGGACCGACATGAAGAGGCCGATCAGCGCGAAGGCCTCCACGAACGGCGCGAGTATCGCGCTGTTGCCGGTGGCCTGCTGCCTAGCGCTCAGCCATGAGGAGAACCCGCCGACTGCTCCTGCGGGGAGCGCCGCCGATATCGCGGCAACATCGCCGCGCAGCTGATTGTTGCTGCTCGCGCTGGCGAACCGGTAGAGCATCTCCGCTGTCGCCGGCGCCTTCGCCGGGCGCAGCGCGCTGATCTCACTGGGCAGCACCCAGGCGTCAGCTGTGTTGGTTATCGAGTTGGCAATACCGACCACAGTGAGGTGGGGCTTGCCGGGCGCTGTGGTCACCGTCATCCTCGAGCCGATTCCGGGGAAGAATCCATCGCCCGCCGATAGCACGATCTGATCCGGCCGCTGCGGCCAGTGACCGCTGACAAGGGTGAGATCGTCCAGCGGCCCGCCCGGCGAGGCTCGCCCGACGAGCAATGAGGACGGCAGCGACACTCCCTTGCTGCTCAGTGTCACGGTAGCCGCGCTGAACGGACCGGCGGCCGCTGTCACTCCGGCAGCCCGTCTGGTCGCCGTGAGCTGCGCAGTCGTGACCCGGCCCGAATTGACGGCGACAGCCGCGTCTGCGCCGCGCTGCGCAGCGAAAGCGCGGTTAAACGGCCCGTTGGCAGCTGTCAGCAGCGCAAGCCCAAGCGTGGCCGAGGCTGTCGAGACCAGCAGCACCATGAAGATAACGAAAGTCTGAGCGCGATGCCGGGTGACACCACCGGACGCCGCACGCAGTACCGGACCCGCGCTCACGGCCGCGCCCCCGCGCCGGCCGTGTCCTGAGCGAGCCTGCCGTCGACGATCTCAATGGTGCGGCCGGCGTAGCGAAGCGCGAGGTCGGGATTGTGGGTCACCATGATCATGCTCTGCCCGGCCTGATTGAGCTCCAGCAGCAGCCGGCCGATCTCCTCGCCGGTGGCGGTGTCCAGCGCTCCGGTCGGCTCATCGGCCAGCAGCAGCTCTGGGGAATTGACCAGGGCTCGGGCGATCGCGACCCGCTGCCGCTCGCCGCCCGACAGTCGGGCCGGGTATGCCTGCCTGTGGTCGCTGATCTTCAGCCGCTCCAGGAGCTCATCGGCCCGGCGCCGGGCACTTGCTCGGGAAAGCCCGGCTAGCTGCGCGGGCAGCAGCACGTTGTCAGCCACGGTCAGGTCATCGAGCAGGTTGAAGAACTGGAAGATCATGCCGACTCGCTGCCGCCGGTACTTCGCCAGCCCGGTCTCGCTGAGCGAATCGATCCGCTGCCCGGCAACCGCCACGGTGCCAGTGGTAGGCCGGTCAAGCCCGGCGATCAGGTTCAGCAGCGTCGACTTGCCGCTCCCTGACGGGCCCATAATCGCGACAGCTTCCCCGGCTGCGATGTCAAGGCTGACATGCTCGACCGCGAACGGCCCGTTGTTGTCGTACCGCTTGCTCACGTCGTCGACGCGTATGAGCGCATCCATGAGGCGCATCCCTTTCAGACAGCGCTATCCCCGTTTGCTCGCGCGCAGCGAGCTCCGTCGGCAGCAAGTCTGTGCCGGGGCCACACCGGCGGTCATCGGGGAAGTCCCCCGGCTTGACCCTGATCCGGCCGGCTTCACCCTGATACGCCGTCGCGACGGTCAGGGTGGCGCCGACGACCACTCGCGGCGCCGCACTTCGTAGAGCAGGATGCTGGCGGCCACTGCGAGGTTGAGTGACTCGGCCGTTCCGGTCATCGGGATGGCCACCTGGAGGTCAGCGGCCGCAAGCAGGTCATCGGGCAGGCCCGTACCCTCGCTGCCGAGCAGGATCACGAGCGGCGGGGTCAGTTCTGCCTGCCAGCAGGTCGCGCTCCCGCGCGCCGAGGTGGCAGCGACGCGCGCCCCGCTGCGGTGAGCCCACTCCAGAAACTCGGTTCCTGACGCAACTGTCGCCACCGGCACCGTGAACAGCGCGCCCATGCTTGCCTTCACCGCGACCGGATCATAGGGGTCGGCGGACGCACCGATCAGGATCACGCCGGCCGCCCCGGCGGCGCTTGCGGTCCGGATGATCGTGCCGATGTTTCCAGGGTTGCCCGCTGAGTGCAGCGCCACGAACACCGAGTCGGCATCGGCCGCCAGGCTGGCCAGCGTGACCGGCGCTGCCCGGACGATCGCGGCCAGTCCGGACGGGCCGTCCCGATCAGCGATCCGGCCGAATAGCTCGCCTGACAAGCGCGCTACCCGCACGCCGGCGGCCTCTTGCTCGGCGACCATCGCTGTCGCACCCGGATGACGCAGCAACTCCGGCGCGACGATGAGCACCTCGATCTCAGCCTGCGCCTCGACGGCTTGCCATACCGGCTGGATGCCCTGCACCACGAACGCAGCCTCGCGGCGCCTGTGCTTGCGGTCCGCTAGCAGGCGCACACGCTTGACCAGCGGGTTCGCGACGCTGGTGATCACCTCGGTCATCGGCATGCGAGCCTACTCCGCGGCCGGGCAGGGTCCGGCTCCTATAGTGGCCACGCACCAGCGCGGTGTGCCCAGCCCAGATCCGGAAGGAGCGCCAGATGGGCGCGGAAAGCGAGCGGGTTGCCGGCTTCGGCCGGCTGGAGGATGGGTTGCGGCAGGCCGGCGACTGGTACCGGTGGGGTCCTTACGTCAGCGAGCGCCAGTGGGGCACGGTCCGCGAGGACTACTCACCGGACGGCGAGGCCTGGGATTATCTGTCGCATGATCAGGCTCGCTCGCGTGCCTACCGCTGGGGTGAGGACGGCCTGGCCGGCTTCTGCGATATCGAGCAGCGCTTGTGCCTCGGCCTCGCGCTCTGGAACGGGCAGGACCCCATCCTGAAGGAGCGGCCGTTCGGGCTGACCGGAACGCAGGGCAATCATGGCGAGGACGTCAAGGAATACTGGTGGTATCTCGACGCGATACCGAGCCATGCGTGGAACCGTTGGCGTTACCACTACCCGCAGCGCACGTTCCCGTACGAAGACCTAATACAAGGGAACGAGGCACGTAACCGCCAGCAGCCCGAGTACGAGCTCGCTGATACCGGGGTATTCGACGATGGCCGGTACTGGATCACCGAGGTTCACTATGCCAAGGCCGGTCCGGACGACATTCTGATGACGGTCGAGGTCACGAACGCCGGGCCGGATCAGGCGGAGTTGCACGTGCTGCCGACGGCGTGGTTCCGCAACACCTGGTCCTGGGACGAAGGGGCCAGCAAACCGGAACTCAGCGCCGTGGCCGCCCTGGCCGGGGATGCCCCCGACCAAGCAACCACAGTGACGCTCAACCATCCGTTCGTCGGCGAGATGGAACTGCTGGCGGCTCCGGGTCCGGACGGCGTGGCGCCGCAGGCGCTGTTCTGCGACAACGAGACCAACGTCGGCCGGCTGTTTGGCGCCGAACCGATCACGCCGTACCCGAAGGACGGCATCAACGATCACGTTGTCAGCGGCGCGCCGACAGTCAACCCGGCTGGCCGCGGCAGCAAGTGCGCTTTCTGGTACAAGCTCACGCTGGCGGCAGGGGCAACGGCTCAGCTGCGCGTACGGCTACGGCCCGCCCAGTCTGCAGTGCCAGGAAACACCACGGCCGTTCTGGAGAGCGAGTTCGCCGGCATGGTGGCGCAGCGCAAGGCCGAGGCGGATGAGTTCTATGCCGAGCTGACGCCGTCAGCAGCCACGGCCGACGAGGCCAGCGTGATGCGGCAGGCATTCGCCGGGATGCTGTGGGGCAAGGAGCTGTACTACTACGACGTGAGCCGCTGGCTCGACGGCGACCCTGCCCAGCCCGCGCCGCCCGGCACCAGGCTGACCGGCCGCAACAGCCGCTGGCGCAGCTTCAATGCGTTCGACATCATGTCGATGCCAGACAAGTGGGAGTATCCCTGGTTCGCTGCCTGGGACCTGTCCTTCCACTGCATTGCGCTGGCGCACCTCGATCCCGCCTTCGCCAAGTACCAGCTGATCCTGCTGTGCCGGGAGTGGTTCCAGCACCCCGGCGGCGCGCTGCCGGCCTACGAATGGGATTTCGGGGACGTGAACCCGCCGGTGCAAGCCTGGGCCGCACTCGAAGTGTTCGCCGTGGACGGCGGGCGTGATCTCGATTTCCTCAGCCGCATCTTCGACAAGCTGCTGGTCAATTTCACCTGGTGGGTGAACCGCGAGGACGCCGAGGGCAACAACTTGTTCGAGGGCGGCTTCCTCGGGCTGGACAACATCGGCCCGATTGACAGGTCGCATCTGCCGGTAGGAGGAATTCTCGAGCAGGCCGATGCCACCGGCTGGATGGCGTTTTACGCGATGGCGATGGCGTCGATGGCCGAGATCCTGCGCCGCACCGGCCACCGGCCCGCCACCGACCTGGTGCTGAAGTTCGTCGAGCATTTCGCCGCCATCAAGCAGGCGCTCGACGAGCGCGGGCTATGGGACGAGACTGATGGTCTCTACTATGACCGGCTCATCACCGCCGACGGCAACAAGGTGCCGCTGAAGGTAAGGTCCATAGTCGCATTCCTGCCTGCCTTGGCCATGAGCGTCGTCGACCAGGACGCCATCGACCTCGCTATGACGGTTGGCAAGCGCTTCGCCGCGCTGCTCGCGGAGCAGCGGATGGCCACTCCTGCCCAGCTTGCTGACAGCGGCCTGTTGCGGGGAGCGCCAGGACATCAGCGCCTGTTGCTGAGCCTGGCCGGGCCAGACCGGCTCGAGCGCTTGCTGCGCGTGCTGTTTGACGAAAACGAATTCCTGTCGCCGCACGGCCTGCGCGCACTATCGGCCTGGCACCGCGACCACCCGTACACAATCGAGGTCGAGGGCTACCGGGCCAGCATCGACTACGAGCCGGCCGAGTCCACCACGCCGCTGTTCGGCGGGAACTCGAACTGGCGTGGCCCGGTCTGGTTCCCGATGAACTACCTCGTCATCAGTGTGCTCGAGCGCTATCACCTGTTCTTCGGCGACGACCTGACGATCGAGTACCCCACCGGCTCGGGGCGTCAGCTTCCGCTCAACAAGATTGCCGAGGACCTTCAGGACCGCCTCATCTCGATCTTTACGGCGGGTCCGGACGGCCGTCGGCCATGCTTCGGCCGGACCGCGCTGCTGGCCGATGACCCCGCGTGGCGGGACAACCTGTTGTTCAACGAGTACTTCCATGGCGACAACGGAGCCGGCCTCGGCGCTTCGCACCAGACCGGCTGGACCGGCGTCGTAGCCGACCTCATCCGACGCCGGCATGGGGTCGTGCCCTATCTGGGTGCCGCATTGGCGGCAGTCTTCGAGCGCGAATAGGCTCCTGATCATGACTGCTGATGGCGAGTACGAGCCAAGCCCGGCAAAGTGGGTCCGGGATCAGGTCGAAGAGTACGAGGCGTCCGGCGGCCAGCGGGCCAATACGCTGAGGGACACCGGGCTGCCGGTCATCATCGTCACTACCAAAGGCAATAAGAGCGGGAAGATCCGCAAGATGCCGCTGATGCGGGTGGAGCACAACGGCGAGTACGCGCTTGTTGCCTCACAGGGCGGCGCGCCCAAGCATCCGGTCTGGTACTACAACCTCAAGGCCGACCCGGACGGCGTCAAGATCCAGGACGGGCCACAGCCATTTGACGTCGACGTTCGCGAGCTGGACGGGGATGAGCGCGCCCTGTGGTGGCAGCGGGCGGTTGCCGCATATCCGCCGTACGCGGAGTATCAGCAAAAGACCACGCGTACGATCCCGGTCTTCCTTGCCACGCGCCGCGGTTAAGCAGGTCAGGACGCCGACGGGCCGCTACTTGCCCAGTGAGCCGCCTGCGATCTCGAACGACCAGAGCTCGCTGCTGATGGCCACCGGCTTAGGCGGTTCGCCGCCGGCCGCGGCTTGGGCGTGGGCTGCACCATGCCCGTGGGCTGCGCCCTGCCCGTGGGCTGCGCCCTGCCCATGAGCTGCGCCCTGGCCGTGGCCGTGCGCGAACGCGGGCGACGTCCGCCAGGCCTCGAACGACTCCTCGTCCCGCCATCGGGTAACGACTAGCCACGTCGTGCGGCCGTCCGTCGGCTGCAGCAGCTCGAACCCCTCGAAGCCATCCTGGTTATCCACCGCTCCGGCTCGCGCAGCGAACCGACGGGCCAGCTCATCCCCGCTGTCGGCTGGCACAGTAATTGCGTTGATTTTCACGACCGTCATGCTAAGAATCATGCCAGCAGGGCGGGGGCCTGCCCGGACCGCCTTGGCGCGCACCGAACGACCCGCGGGCGCTAATCTGCAAAGTGGCCGCAAACCGGAGGGTGTCTCCAATACGTGAACCGCGAGGCTTACAGTGGAATGGTGCGGGTGCCATGGTGGGGAATCGCGTCGTCGGGACTCGCGCCGGTGATACTGGTTGTCGGCTGGACCATCGGGGCCGACCTGCAGCCGACCCCGTTCAACGCGGTTTCACGGTCGATCAGCTCGCTGGCGGCGGTGGGAATGCCATACCGGTGGATTGTCACGATAGCCATCCTCGGAGTGGGCGTCTGCAACATCATCACCGGATTGGCGCTCCAGCCCGCTGCTGACGGCGGCCGGATCCTGCTGATGGCGGGAGGTGTCTGCGGCATCCTCATCGCCGCGAACCCCCAGCCTCCGGGCGGCGGATCCCTGGCGCATGAGGTCTCCTCGCTTGCCGGCACTGTGATTATGACCTTGTGGCCAGCCGCCGCGATCCGGCGCCAGCCCTATGTACCGTTCGGGCTAAGGCCGCGAGTCGCCTGGGCCGTGGTCGGGGTAAACCTGGCATTACTGCTGTGGTTCGCAGCGCAGCTATTCCACGGCACGGAACTCGGGCTCGTATTCCACGGCACGGAGCTCGGGCTCGCGGAGCGAACTGTCACTGCCTATCAGGCGCTCTGGCCGTTGGTTGTCGTCCTCACCGTCGTCAGCGCTGGACCGCGTGCACGGGAGCCGCTGCTGGCCCAGGCGCGCGTCAGGAACTTGTGAGCGCGGTGAAGATGTCGGCAATCTCGTCCGGCTCGAACTGGAGCGTGCCGTCGCCGACAGACAACTCCAGTCGCTGCACGCCGGGATCTCCGGTTGGCCGGCACGACGGCCACACCCAGATACCACGCTCGGCTGCCAGTCGCCGCGCGGCACTCGCGTAGTCATCCGTGCTGGTTCGCAGCAGCAGATGCATCATCGGGACCTGCGGCGGATCCGGGACGACAGTGACGCCGGGGACCGCGGACAAGGCGGTGGCGATCGCGCGGGCGTGTTCGGTGTAGGCGCCGAACTTAGGCAGCCGCTCGGCCAGGCAGCTGAGTGCAGACGCGGCATTCGGCCACAGTCCGTACAACGTGCCGCCCATCCGCCGCCGCCACTCCCGCACCTGGTCCAGCACGTCGGCCGGTCCGGCCACGCAGCAGCCTGCCAGCGCGCCGATGCCCTTGTAGAAGGAGACATAAACGGAGTCGAACAGTGCCGCGATTTCTGCCGGAGGGCGGCCGTATCCTGCGGCCGACTCCCACAGGCGAGCACCATCCAGGTGCGCAGCGGCGCCGCGTTCATGGGCCCATTCGACCTGAGCGACCAGGTCATCCCACTGCGGCTGCTGCCCGCCAAGGTCGCGCTGCGGCAGCTCGAGCAGCAGCACCGCTGGCGGCTCAGCGACACTTCTCAGGTCGTCCAGCGTCATCAGCTGGTCCCGGCCGCCTGCCGGCCGGCCCGTAAGCCCGTGCAGCCGCTGGTAGGCCTGCTCCTCGTGCTGCTCAAGGTGGCACATCGGATGGAAGATCACGGTGCGGCGCTGACGTGCATCGGCATGCACCCGAAGCACCGCCTGCTGCGCCATCACCCCGGACGGCAGGAACGCGGCCGCGGGCTTTCCCAGCAGCCGGCAGATCTCGGCCTCGAGGTCCGCCACCACACCGCCCTGACCGTAGGTGTCCAGCGCGGTACCCGCCGGGATCGTCGCCAGCATCGACGCTGCGGTCGCGCGGCCGTGCCCCTGTATGAACCTGCTGCACCGGTCCCGCAGCGCATCGAGCTCCGCCTGTTCGGTCATCTGCCGTTCCCGCCTTATCGAGTGCTTACCGGCTGCCCGGCGCGGTGACGAAATCGATCAGTTCCTCGACCCGGCCGAGGAAGGCCGGCTCCAGGTCCGCGTAGGACCTCACGGCGCCCACGATGCGGCGCCAGCCCGTCGCGGGATCCGCGCGCCAGCCGATGGCGGCGAGCACGCCCTCCTTCCAGGGCGTCCCGTGCGGTACGTCTGGCCAGCGGTCGATCCCGAGGACGGAAGGCTTGACCGCCGCCCAGACGTCGATGAACGGGTGGCCGACGATGAGGACATGCGGCGAGCTGACCTGACCCGTGATCCGGCTCTCCTTGGAGCCGTCCACCAGGTGATCGACAAGCACGCCGAGCCGCCGGCTGGGGTCGGGGGCGAAGCTGGCCACGATCTCGGGAAGATCATCGATGCCGTTCAGGAACTCGACGACGACGCCGACGTCGCGCAGGTCGTCGCCCCAGACCTTCTCTACGAGCTCGGCGTCGTGCCTGCCCTCCACGTAGATGCGGCTGGCCCTGGCTACCTTGGCCCGGCTGACCGGCGCGGCGATCGAGCCGGATGCGGTGCGGGCGGACCGGCCCCCAGCGGGCCTGCTGACCGGGCGGACCAGCATGACCCGCTTGCCTTCCAGCAGGAACGTACCGCTGCGCGGGAACACCCGGCGGCGGCCGTGCCGGTCTTCGAGCGTGACCGCGTCCTTCTCGCAGCTGACCACGGCGCCGCAGAAGTCACCCGAACCGTCCTCCACGACCAGGCCGCGCTCGGCGGCGATCTGCGGCAACGGCGCGGGCCGGCGTGGCGGCGGCGCAAGCACGTCCGGGTCGTACCGCCTGCTCCGCACCGGCCCTCCTGCTCTCGCTGTGGTGGCCTTCGCCCGTCTCAGCCGCCTTGCCCGCCTTAGTATGCGCGACGTCCCGCTCGCCGCCAGCGCGCCGCGCCGGCCGGCGTGTGTAGCCGGAATTGCCCACGCGCCGTGCACTCAGGCCGTTACGATGGATCGCCTTTGACAGACTTCGAGCCAAAAAAAGCGGCTACTGACTGTTACAAGACAACTTCGCCCAGGTCGGGTCAGCCCGGCCTCTGACGTCGTTTATGCCAGGAGTCGCAGTGTCAGCTCTCCGCCTCACCGTCAGTGCCGTGCTGGGCGCCGCGGCGATCGTGCTCGGCATGGTCAGCCCGGCGGTCGCGGCGAGCGCAGCGCCGAACATTACTATCCTCTCGGCTGGGCCGGACAGTAGCGGGGATCCATACAACCTGACCGTTGCCGCCGACGACGGCAACGGGGTGCAGATCACGACCATGACCGCCCACGTGTTCAGCGCGAGCGGCGCTGACGTGGCCGATCCGACCATGACGTACTCGTCAGGCCCCGCTGACGACCAGATCTGGGTCGCCAGCCCGCCGATCGGCGAGTCGGCTCTGCCGCCAGGGACGTACACCGTGACGGTGGACGCCGCTGATGGAACCGAGACAGACACCGGCCTGGCGGCACCGGGATCTTTCTCGGTCAGTTACGTCACCAGCACTCTCACCGTGACGGCTGCCCCGTCAAGCGTCACCCAGGGCTCGCAGAGCGTTACCTTCAGCGGCACGCTGACGGGGACTGCGCCGGGCGCGGCGAGCACGCCCGTCGGCATCGCGAACGCGCCCGTTGACCTCTCCGGCGCCGCGTCGAACCCGGTCGCAACGACGGACTCGGCTGGCAACTTCTCCTACGCCGCGACGGGCGTGCAGCCGGGCACCTACACATTCAGCGTTGCCGCGCCGGCCAGCGGGGCTTACCCAGGCGCCAGCGCTGCCGTAACTGTCAGCGCCCAGCAAGCCACGACCTCGATGACCGTGTCACCGAGCCCGGCGAGCGTGACCGAGGGAATGCAGACGGTCACCTTCAGCGGGACCGTCGGAGTCGGTAACGGCGTCCCGGTGTACCTGAGCATCGGCGGGAGCACGCCGACCCAGGTCACCACCACCGACGACGCTAACGGCGACTTCAGCTACCAGGCGCAGAACGTCGCGCCGGGCGTTCCGTACACCTTCAGCGTGAATTCGACCGCGCTCTATACCGCCGCATCTGCGTCGGCCCAGGTGTCCGCGGTAGCCGCTCCGACCACGATCAGCGTCACTCCCAGCCCGGCTGTGGTCACCTTCGGGTCATCGAACGTGGCCTTCAGCGGCACCGTGACCGCGCTTCCGGAAGGCGGCACGACCGCTGTCGCCGTGGCGGATGCACCGGTCTACCTCAACGGCTCGGCCAGTCCGGTCGCCACCACGGACGGTAGCGGGCACTTCAGCTACACCGCTACCGGGATCACGCAGCAGGCGACGTTCAGCGTGCCGGCAAGCTCGGCCGGCCTTTACTCCGGCGGCTCCGATGCGGTCCCGGTCGACGTCGACCCGGGCAGTACCGCGATAACAGCGACCGCAAGTCCGCCATACGTCAACCTGGCCACGTCGACTGTGACGTTCACCGGCACCGTCAGCGTGACGCCCTTCGGCAGCAACACCGCTCAGGGTGCGGGCAGCGGCATCCCGGTCTACCTCAGCGTCGGCGGCGGGACCCCCACCCAGGTCACCACCACAGACGACGCGAGCGGCGATTTCAGCTATACCGCGACCGGCGTAACCCCGGCCGACGACTACGACTTCAGCGTCAATGCGGCAACCTACTTCACGGCCGCGAGCGAGTCGGTCCCGATCAGCCAGAACCAGGTGGAGTCCACGCTCACGGTCACTCCAGCCCCGGCGAGCGTAACCGAGGGATCGCAGACCGTGACATTCAGCGGACAGCTGACCGGGGTGTCGCCGAGTGGCGGGTCGCCGGTCGCCGTCCAGAAGGTGCCGGTCGAACTCAGTATCAATGGCGCGGCCGCCACCCAGATCGGCACGACGGACGCGAACGGCGATTTCACCTACATGGCCACCGGGATCAGCGCGAAGACCACTTACAACTTCAGCGTTGCCAGCTCGTCCAACTACACGCAGGCTACCGACGACATCACCGTGGCGGTCGATCAGGCACCGACCCGGATCACCAACGTCAGCGTCACTCCGCGCCACCTGAAGTACGGGCAGAATGCGACGCTGAAGGCCACGGTGCAGTACCTGAACGGGCAGACCTGGACGGGCTTGCCGGATATGGCCGTCCACCTGTCGGAGAGCGCTACCAAGCTGCGAGCGGTCACTACTGCCAGCGACGGCACCTTCAGCGCAACGCTGCCGAGCACAAACGGCCCCGGCTGGACCGCAGTGGTCAACGCAGCCAGCCTGACCCTGCAGGCACAAGCGACGGGCAACCTCACGATCGCGCTCCCGCTGAAGTTCGTGTCGTTCTCGGCGCGTCTCGGAGTCAACGACAAGATCACCACCACCGGCTGCCTGGAGGTCATCACGCCAGACGACTACGCCGGACCGGGGACCTTCGTCGACATCCAGTACCGGAGCGGCACCAGTGGCTCGTGGCGGTCACTCGGCAGGCTCTCGCTGGATAACGATGCCGGCCGGGTGAGGACTTGCCGTAGCCACGACCAGTCCTACTTCAGCGGGACGATCCACGCCAAGCTTGACAACGCGTATTACCGGGCCTACTTCGCGGCCACGAACAGCTTCCAGTCAAAAGGGAGCAACGCCGTTCACGCCTGGAAGTACCCGACCAGGATCGTGTCGTTCACGGCGAACAAGCACACGATCTCGAGCAACGGCACCGTGCGGTTCAAGGGCCGGCTCGAGGCCAAAGGCAAGTCGTGGCGAGGGTACGGCGGCCAGCTGGTAGAGATTCTGCAGGGCTCGGACCCGAATCCTCTCACCACAGTGACGACGAACTCGCGCGGCTACTTCACCGCCTTGATTGGCGGCCCAAAGAAGCCAGCTAACTTCACCGTGACCACCTACGCGCACTATCCAGGCAACGCGACACATCTGGAGTGCCTGAGCAAGGGCATTGACGTGAAGATTACGGCCCATGGCTCGCACGTGGCAGCCGCCCCGGCTGCCTCCACCGGACTGTCGGCGCCGCCCAGCCTCAGCCAGCTTGACCGCCTTCCGGCCCCCGCGGCGCCAATGCTTCCCGAATTCTTCATCTGGCCGTCGATCGCATCGCTGGCCAGGATCGAGTCCTAGGCGCGCTCAGGCAGGGCTTAGGAGTAGGTGTTGGCTCTTTTGAACAAGGCCGCGACGTTGCCGATGAAGATCGGGGAGTAGGAGATGCTCGGGGTGTCCCCGCCCGCCTGGTAGCCGCCGATGACGCCGATGACCTTCGCGGGCCGCGTCTTCGTTGCGGGGATCAGGAACGGGCCCCCGCTGGTGCCGTCGGTGTAGTGACCACAGTCGAACACCATCTGCCGGTAGCCCTTCAGGTGCAGCCTGCGGGCTGGCCCAGTGCACGTGATCGGCAGGTTAGTGCTGTCGGGATAACCGATGACCGTTACCGTCTGCGGCAGGGTGTAGTTGGTCTCGAGCCGTTCGCCGCCAGTCCGCTTCTGGACCTTCTGGCCAGGCTTCCCGACCAGCAGGAAGGCCACGTCGTCGTTGGGATTCAGGTGCAGCCGCCAGTTCCTGTCTACGAACGATTTCCTGACGACCCACTTCCCGTAAGGGAACTTGCCGTCGTGGTACCCAGGCGCGAACATCACCTTGCTATTGGGGCCGAGCTGCCGGCCAATCATGCAGTGTGCGGCGGTGATGGCCAGGTCGCCGTGCTTGCTCTGTACGACCGCCGCCGTACAGAAGTGCCGCAGCTTGCCTTTGCTCGCCGTGAATAGAGCGCCGACGGCGGCAGCCCCCTTGAACGACTTTCCCGTCGGCGTCGGCGAAGGCGACGGCGACGGTGATGGTGATGGTGACGGCGATGCTGAGCCAGCCGGCGACGGGTCGGTGGACGGCGACGGATTGCTGGATGGCGGCGAGGTCAGCGAGTTCGCGTCCGGGCTGCGTCCCTGGGCCACCGCCGACACCATGGGTGCCACCGCCATCACAACCACCGCGCTCGCGCTCGCGGCCACCGCGAACAGCGCGAAGGTGCGAACAGCGTGCCCGGGGGTCGGCGGCATGGGGGCATCCTACGGATTCCCTGCTGGCTTTCAGACGGATTCTGAACTCGTGGGTGCGTCCAGCATCCCGGCCGTTGCGCTACCTGAGCCGGAGCCGGAGGGTCTGCGTGGCTCCGCCGACGCCGTTCCTCGCCGAGATCCTCAGCACGTACGCGCGCAGCCGATCAGTGGTCGCTAGGGTTCCGCTGACCGTCGCTGTGCCATTGGGTGCCGTCCAGCAAGAACCCGGAGGTCATCCACTTTCGCTGACCAGAGCGCCGGCTAGGCCGCCCCGATCGCGACATCCAGCATGACAGCCCACTGACCAATAACTCGCTCCCGCCGACGGGAGTCGTCTGCCAGCGTGCCGGCAAGGCCGAGACCGCGAGCCAGGTCGAGTGTCGCCTGCACAGCCTCGTGAACGCCGGGCACGGACTCATCCGCGCGGAGCAGTTCGATGGCCACCTTATGTGCCTCACGGCCAAGGCTGGCCTCGAGCGGCAGGACGAGCTCCCGCAGGCCGTCACTCGCCGAGGCTGCCGCCCAGATCTGCAGCGCGGCGCGGAACAACGGCCCGGAGTACAGCCTGACCAGCAGGCCGACCACATCCCTGGTGCGGTGGTGCGCGGACGACGGTAGCAGCGCCGCCTCCCGCCGGATCTCCGCCAGCCGGACGTCGGCCACATGCGCGAGCGCTGCCGTCAGCAGGTCCTCCCGGGTGCGAAAGTAGTGCTGGGTCGCGCCGCGGGACACCCCGGCCCGGCTGGCGATGACCGACACCGTCGCCCCCGCCCAGCCAAGCTCGGCGAGACAGCTGACCGCTGCCTCGAGCAGCCGGGCGCGCGTCGCCCAGCCGCGGTCCTGCTGCGGTTCGCGCACACCGACGCTGACGGACATTTCCCCTACCCAGCCGCCCAGGACGGTGGCCTCTTCTCCAGGAACGCGGCCATCCCTTCCGCCGCTTCGGCCGAGCCGAACAGCCGTGCCGACAGCTCAGCGAGCGCATCGGCCCGCGCCGCGAAGCCGTCGAGTACCGCCGGGGTCAAGAGCGGCTTCGTTTCCCGGAGGCCTTGCGGCGAGGCAGCCCGCAGTGCGTCGAGCACGACCAGCGTGCCCGCGTCGATGTCGTCGACGGCCTCGGTAACGAGACCGATCCGCGCCGCGGTCGCCGCATCGAACTTCTCGCCAGTCAGGTAGTAGCGACTCGCGGCCCGTGGGTCCAGCTTCGGCAGCGTGGTCAGCGATATCATCGCGGGCGCCAGCCCGAGCTTCACTTCGGTGAACGCGAAGGTGGACGCCGGGCCAGCCAGCACGATGTCGCAAGCACCGACGAGCCCGAGCCCGCCTGCCCGGACGTGCCCGTCGATGCTGCCGACGACCGGCTTCGGCAGCGTCACGATGAGCTCGAGCAGAGTCATTACCCGCTCGGCGCCTGACTTCATGCCGCCCTGGCTGGCCTCGCTCAGGTCCGCCCCGGCGCAGAAGGTCGAACCGGTATGGGTGAGCTCCACGGCGCGGACGTTGTCGTCCTCGGCCGCGCCGGTCAGGGCCTCAGTCAGCTGCTGTACCAGAGCGGCCGACAACGCGTTCCGGTTGCGCGGCGAGTCGAGTGCAATGCGGGCGATCCCCCGGTCAACCGAGTACTGGATAAGCTCGTCCGGCATGGGTGCCTTTCCTTAGTAGGACTTCGGCAGTCCGAGTGAGTACTGGGCGACGAAGTTAAGGATCATCTCCCGGCTGACTGGCGCGATCCGCGTGGTCCGGACGTTCGCCAGCATCGCGGCCAGGCCGAACTCCCTGGTCATCGAGCTGCCGCCAAGCGCCTGGATGGCCTGGTCGACGGTCCGCACGCCGGCTTCGGCCGCCGCGTACTTGGCCATGTTCGCCGCTTCACCGGCGGCCATGTCATCGCCTGCGTCGTACAGTGCCGCCGCCTTCTGCATCATCAGCCTGGCCAGCTCAAGCTCGATCTTCACCTGGGCGAGCGGGTGCGCAAGTCCCTGGTGCGCGCCGATCGGCACGCTCCATACCGTCCGTTCCCTGGCGTAGCTGATCGCCTTGTCGAGCGCATGCCGGGCGGAGCCGACCGCCATGGCCGAGGCCATGATGCGCTCGGGGTTGAGGCCGGCGAACAGCTGCATCATCGCGGCGCCCTCTTCACCGACCAGCGATGTCGCCGGGAGCCGGACGTCGTCAAGGAAAAGCAGGTACTGCTTCTCTGGCATGACGATGTCCATGTCGATCGGCTGGTAGCTGAAGCCGGGAGCGTCGGTCGGCACGACGAAGAGTGCCGGGTTCAGCTTGCCGGTCTTGCGGTCCGCTGTTCGGCCGACGATCAGCACCGCCTCGGCCTCGTCGACGCCGGAGATGTAAATCTTGCGGCCGTTCAGGACCCAGGTGTCGCCGTCCCTGGTCGCGACGGTCGTCAGCTTGTGCGAATTCGAGCCGGCGTCCGGCTCAGTGATGCCGAATGCCATGATCGACGATCCGCTGGCGATCTTCGGCAGCCAGTGCTGTTTCTGCTCGCTTGTACCGAACCGGGCAATGATGCTGCCGCAGATGGCCGGGGACACGACCATCATCAGCAAGCCGCATCCTGCTGCCGCCAGCTCCTCAAGGACGATTGCCAGCTCGTACATGCCGGCACCGCCGCCGCCGTACTCCTCCGGCAGGTTCACGCCGATGAAGCCGAGCTTGGCCGTTTCCTGCCAGAGCTCGGTGAGCCGGCCGCCACTGCGGGCCTTGCCAGTGAAGTAGGCGTAACCGTACTTGGCGCCGAGTTCGGCTACCGCCGCCCGGAGCGCGGTCTGCTCATCGGTCTCGGTGAAGTTCACTCCGGGTGCTCCTCTGGTTTGACGACGGCGAGCACGCTGCCCACCTCGACCTGCTGGCCGACCGTAACCGGCAGCTCGGCGACAATCCCCTCGGCCGGAGCCGAGATCACGTGCTCCATCTTCATGGCCTCGAGCCACAGCAACGGCTGGCCAGCCGAGACCCGGTCGCCGGCTGCCACGCCTAGCCTCGCCACCGTGCCGGGCATCGGCGCGAGCAGCGACCCGGTGACCGCCAGGCTGGCCGGGTCGGTGAACCGGCTGACCGGGATCAGCGACACCGGGCCCAGATCTGAGTCGACGCACACGAGGCTGGGGTAACCGGGCTGGGCTGGGTAAGCAGCGACCTCGAAGCGGTGACAGACCCCGTCAACCGCCAGCTGGACCAGGCCGGGCACCATCGACATCAGCTGAACATCCTGGCGCACCTCGGTGATCAGGACGCCGCGCTCGATGCGGTAGCCCACGTCGTAGCCGCGCTCCGGCCCAGCTTGGGCTTCCGCCGCCCGGCTGCCTTGCCGTTCGTAGCCTTTGCGCTGCAGCTGGGACGGAACGTTGCGCCAGCCGACCGGCAGGCCACCGAGCACCGCTGCCCCGGCCTGGCGAACTGCGGCATCGGCCAGCGCGGCCGCCAGGGCGGACAACTCGGCGGCGTCCTCGCCGGCCAGCGGGGCGGTCAGGCCGTCCAGATCATGCTTGGCAAAGAAGGCAGTGTCAGTCCGGCCGGCCAGGAACGCCGGATGCCGCAGTACCCGGACAAGCAGGTCGCGGTTCGTGATCAGGCCGTGGATGCGCGCCCTGGCCAGCGCACCTGACAGGGCCGCGGCCGCTTGCTCCCGGTCGGGCGCCCAGCAGATCACCTTGGCAAGCATCGGGTCGTAGAAGATCCCGACCGCGCTGCCTCCGGCAACACCGGAGTCCAGCCGCAGCACCGGGATGGCCGGCGCCGCCGTTCCGGCCCCGCCGCCGACCGGGCGGAACGTGGCGATCTGCTCGCCGACGTCGAACGCGTGCAGCGTCCCGCTCTGCGGCTGCCAGCCGGCCGCCGGATCCTCGGCATACAGCCGGACCTCGATAGCGTGCCCCGACGGCGGCAGCGGCGCGGATCCAAGCAACCTGCCCGCGGCGATGTGCACCTGCAGCGCGACCAGGTCGTAGCCGGTGGTGCACTCGGTCACCGGATGCTCGACCTGCAGCCGGGTGTTCATCTCCAGGAAGTAGAACCGGCCGGTCTCGTCGGCGAGGAACTCGACCGTGCCGGCGTTACGGTAGCCGACGGCGGCTGCCGCAGCATGGGCGGCGGCGTACAGCTGGTCCCGCATCTGGGGGAGCCGCTGCACGAGGGGTGACGGCGCCTCTTCGATGATCTTCTGGTGCCGCCGCTGGATCGAGCACTCCCGCTCGCCCACCGTCCAGATCGTGCCGGCGTCGTCGGCCAGGATCTGCACCTCGATGTGGCGGCCCGCCTCGACGTAAGGCTCGCAGAATACTGTCGGATCGCCGAATGCCGACGCTGCCTCAGACCTAGCAGCGGCGAGCTCCGCTGGTAGCTCGGCGAGCCGGCGCACGATCCGCATGCCGCGCCCGCCGCCGCCGGCCGACGCCTTGATCAGCACCGGCAGGTCAGCATCGGTCAGCCCATCGGGATCGAGCTCAGCCAGAACCGGAACGCCTGCCGCCACCATCAGCCGCTTGGACTCGATCTTGCTGCCCATTGCCTCGATCGCGGCGGGCGGCGGGCCGATCCAGGTAAGGCCCGCCCGCTGGACCGCGCGGGCGAACGCCGCGTTCTCCGACAGGAAGCCGTAGCCGGGATGCACCGCATCCGCGCCGGACCGCAACGCCGCCTCGATCAGCAGGTCGGCGCGCAGGTAGGTGTCAGCAGGCACCTGGCCGGGCAGCCGCACCGCTGCGTTGGCCTCGGCGACGTGCGGCGAGCCGACGTCAGCATCGGAGTAAACCGCGACCGTCGACAAGCCGAGATCCCGGCAGGTTCTGAAGACCCGGCGAGCGATTTCCCCACGGTTGGCCACAAGCACCCGGCTCAGCACCATGCCCACTTTCCGCCGGCGGACTTCAGCCGCTGGGTTTTGGGTTCGGACACCCGCGAGCAGCGCAACGTAACCATCCCCGTCACATCCGGAACACGCCGTAGCCGGTCGCGCCGCGAACCGGCGCGCCGTGGATGACCGACAGGCACAGGCCGAGCACCGTGCGGGTGTCACGCGGATCGATGATCCCGTCGTCGTAGATCCGGCCGGACAGGAACATCGGCAGCGACTCGGCTTCGATCTGCGCTTCCACCATGGCCCGCATCGACGCGTCCGCATCCTCGTCGAACGGCCGCCCGGCCGCCTGCGCCGCGGCCCGTGACACGATCGACAGCACGCCGGCTAGCTGGGCCGGCCCCATCACCGCCGACTTCGCGCTCGGCCACGCGAACAGGAACCGCGGGTCGTACGCCCGGCCGCACATGCCGTAGTGCCCTGCACCATAGGACGCACCGAGCAGGATCGAGATGTGCGGCACTGCGGAGTTCGACACTGCGTTGATCATCATCGCGCCGTGCTTGATGATGCCGGCCTGCTCGTACCGCGCGCCGACCATGTAGCCGGTGGTGTTGTGCAGGAAGATCAGCGGCGTGTCGACCTGGTTGGCCAGCTGGATGAACTGAGCGGCCTTCTGCGACTCAGCGCTGAACAGGACGCCCTGGGCGTTGGCGAGGACGCCGACCGGGTATCCGTGCACGTTCGCCCAGCCGGTCACGAGGCTAGTGCCGTAGGCAGGCTTGAACTCATCGAAGTCCGAGCCGTCAACCACCCTGGCAATGACCTCGCGCGGATCGAACGGGATCCGCAGGTCTGGCGGCACGATGCCGATCAGCTGCTCGGGGTCATACAGCGGCGGGACGGGCGCAGCGGTCGGGCCCGGGCCTTGCTTGCGCCAATTCAGCCTGGCCACGATCCGGCGGCCGATTCGGATCGCATCGTGCTCGTCGGCGGCAAGGTAGTCGGCCAGGCCGGACGTCCGCGCGTGCATCTGCGCTCCGCCGAGCGACTCCTCGTCGGACTCCTCGCCGGTAGCCATCTTGACCAGCGGCGGGCCGCCGAGGAAGACCTTGGAGCGGCCGGAGATCATCACCACGTGGTCAGACATGCCGGGGACGTACGCACCGCCCGCCGTCGAGTTGCCGAAAACCAGCGTGATGGTGGGGATGCCGGCCGCCGACAACCTGGTCAGGTCCCTGAAGGTCCGTCCGCCGGGAATGAAGATCTCCTTCTGCGTCGGCAGGTCAGCGCCGCCGGACTCGATCAGCGAGATCACCGGCAGCCGGTTCGCCAGCGCGATGTCGTGCGCGCGGAAGGTCTTGCGCACTGTCCACGGATTGCTCGTTCCGCCCCGGACGGTCGGGTCACTCGCTGAGATCAGGCACTCGGTGCCCTCGACCACTCCTATTCCGGTCACCACGCTGCCGCCCACCGCGAATTCCGTTCCCCAGGCCGCGAGCGGCGACAACTCCAGGAACGGGGTGTCAGGGTCCAGCAGCAGCTCGATCCGTTCGCGCACGAGCAGCTTGCCCCGGCTCCGGTGCCGGTCGGTGTACTTAGGGCCGCCGCCCGCGATCGCCTTCGCCTGCTCGGCCGCGATCTCGGCAAGCTTGGCGAGCATCGCTTCCGAGTTCTCGGCAGCGCTGGCCGAGGTCCAGTCCAGAGCCGAGCGCAGTGCCGTCACAGGAGTGCCTCGGGGGACGACCCCCGGACCCCGGTCAGTAGTGCCTCGGGCACGTCGACGTAACGCGAGCGGAGCCACTCCCCAACCGCCTTGGCCTGCGGATCGAACCGCGCCGCCGCAGCGACGCCCTGGCCGAGCAGACCCTCGATGACGAAGTTAACGGCATGCAGGTTCGGCAGCACGTACCTGGCGACCGGCAAGTCAGCGGACTCGGGTAGCAGCTCACGGAGCCGGTCCACGGTGAGCGCGCTGGCCAGCCACGGCCAGGCCGCGGCGTCTCTTGCCCAGACGCCGACGTTAGCGTCGCCGCCCTTGTCACCGCTGCGCGCGCCGGCCAGCGTACCCAGCGGCTCCCGCCGCGTCGGCCCGGCGCCGGTCCACGGCGTAATCGCGGCGGGCGCGGCCGGCTCAAGCGGCCTGGTTATGCCGGGCTCGGCTACCTGAACCGGTCGGCCGTCGGGCAGCACCGCCACCTGAGGGACTTCGGCCCGGTCGAGGTAGGCAGCAGTGAACACGCCATACGGCTGGGCATCGCCCGGCGGCGCGCTCATGTGGAAACCCGGGTAGCTGGCGAGCGCCAGCTCGACCGCCGCGCCCGAGAAGGCCCGTCCGATGGCCTTCGGGTCGGCGCCCCTGGCGACGCAGCGGAGGGTCGCACTGGCCTGTTCCTCGGTAGGCGCATCAGCGTGATCGGTCCGGGCCAGTTCCCACTCGACGTCGGCCGGCAGCACGCCAGCCAGCTGGTCCTGCACCAGCCGGGCCTTGGCCTCGATGTCCAGGCCGGTGAGCACGAACTCGACCTGGTTGCGGTATCCGCCGAGCGCGTTGACCGACACCTTGAGGGTCGGCGGCGGGGGCTCGCCGCGCACGCCGCTGATCGCGACTCGGTCCGGGCCGTCCTGGCGTAGCTGCACGGTGTCCAGCCGCAGCGTCGCGTCCGGACCGGCATACCGCGGCCCGGCAACCTCATACAGCAGCTGCGCGGTCACCGTGCCGACGGTCACGGCGCCGCCGGTGCCCGGCTGCTTGGTGATGACGCTGGAGCCGTCGGGATGGATCTCCGCGATCGGGAAGCCGGGATGCCGCAGGTCGGCGATCTCGGTAAAGAACGAGTAGTTCCCGCCGGTTGCTTGCGCACCACACTCGATGACATGGCCCGCCGCCATCGCTCCGGCCAGTGCATCGAAATTCGTCAGCTCCCAGCCGAAGTGCGCGGCCGCGGGTCCGACGACCAGCGACGCGTCGGTCACGCGGCCGGTGACGACAACATTCGCGCCTGCCCGCAGGCACTCCGCGATCCCCCAGCCGCCGAGGTAGGCGTTGACCGCAACCGGCTCGCCGTAGCCGAGCTCAGCAGCGCGTGGCAGCAGGTCGTCGCCGTGCACGTAACCGATCTTCGGATGCAGGCCGAGTCGCTCGGCCTGCTGCCGGATCGCGGCCGCGAGGCCGGCCGGGTTCAAGCCGCCAGCGTTCGCGACGATCGACACACCGCGGTCCAGCGCTAGGCCGAGGCAATCTTCTAGCTGGCGGAGGAAGGTTCGTGCGTAACCGAGACTGGGGTCCCTGAGCCGGTCCCGCCCGAGGATGAGCATGGTCAGCTCGGCCAGGTAGTCGCCGGTGAGGACGTCGAGCTCGCCGCCGTCGAGCATCTCCCGCATGGCGGCGAAGCGGTCACCGTAAAAGCCCGAGGCGTTCCCGATCCGGATCGGGTCAAGATCAGTGCGATTTCCTGCCTGCGGGTCAGGCACTCAGGCGCTCCTTCCAGATCCGGGCTGGGCGGCTGGCTGGGACTCTGCCATTGATTGCCTCGCCAAAGCAAGCGTACGTGATTGTTTTTCGCGTCTGGGGGCGCGGGGATGCGCAATGCACGTCTTGTCACCAGCAAGCTGGAACCGTTTCATGCAAGTGTGTCGGTTGGCTGTCCGCCTTGTGGCGTTTTGTGGTCGCCGGTTGCATGAAAGGCGGCGCAGTGGATCGCTCCGCGATGTCAACCGCTGCTTCGACCTCGCCAGTTCGTGGCGGCCAGGGTTATCGTCGCATCATGCGGCTTGACGTCAGCCCGGAGGCGGCGGCGTTCGCCACGGCGAGCGGCGGCCAGCTCTGGGTCTGGGCTGCTTATCCGCGGCTTTGCTGTTCTGGCTCACCTGCCTGGATGCACGCTGCCACCGCTCCGCCGGAGGGGCTGACCGGCTTCACCCAGCTTCCGGCTGCCTCAACGCCGGATGGCCTCACTGTCTATTTCCGCGGTGCTGGCGGGCAGCGCCCGGATGTGCTCGAGATCGCCGTGGAGGGCAAGCGCCGCCCGAGGGTCGCCGCCTACTGGGACGGCTGCCTGATGGCGATGACCTGATAGACAGTCGGGGGACAACCCCCGACGGCCGCCCGAACACCCTCGACGGTCGCCCGAGCGATCACCTGCCGAGAGTCGGGAGACACCTCGCCTACGGCGGCGTCAGTCAATTTGCTTGACGGTCAAGAAACAGGACGAGTAGCGTCCGACGTCGTGGAGCCCCTCGTCACCGACCGTCCAGTGCCCGCAACGTGGCCGGAATTCTTTGCCGATCTCTCCCGACGCCTGGTCAGCTGGGGCCGCTCGAGGTGGGACTCCGGCGAGCCGCAGCCCGCCTGGGCCAGGCCGGCGCTACTGGTCATCGCGGCAGCGGCAGCCTGGTCGTATGCCTGGCGTGCCACGCGCCCGGTCAACATCGAGATCTACTACGCCGCCGCTGTCCGCAGCATGTCGATGAGCCTGCCGAACTTCTTCTTCGGGGCGTTCGACCCGGCACGGACGATCACGGTGGACAAGCTGCCGGGCGCGTTCTGGCTGCAGGCAATATCGGCGGCACTATTCGGCGCGCACGCCTGGTCGCTCGTCTTGCCACAGGTGATCGAAGGCACCGCGACAGTACTCGTGCTCTACCGCGCCGTGCGGCGCCAGGCGGGCCCCGCGGCCGGACTAATCGCGGCCGGCATTCTGGCGATCTCGCCTGCCACGGTCGCGCTGAACCGAGGCAACATCTCGGACACGCTGATGATCCTGCTCGGGGTGCTCGCCGCGGATTCGGTCACTGTCGCGGCCAGCAGTGGCCGGTGGCGACCACTGCTACTGGCTGGGCTCTGGGTTGGCCTGGCGTTCCAGGCCAAGATGCTCGAGGCGTGGCTGATCCTGCCTGGGCTAGCGGCCTGTTACCTGCTCGCGGCTCCCGGTAGCTGGCGGACGCGCCTGTCCCGCTGCGGGGCGATGCTAGCCCTCGCTGCCGCGGTCTCACTGAGCTGGATGAGCCTGGTGACGATCTGGCCGTCCGGCTCGCGGCCCTACATCGACGGCAGCACCGACAACTCAGCGTTCCAGCAGGTATTCGTGTACAACGGGCTGGGCCGACTCGATCAGGCGACGCCCGATCAGCTCTTGAACAAGACCATCCGCCTCGGCATACCAATCTCGCCGCCACCTTCCTGGCACCGCCTGCTGACTGGTGACCTGGGCCGCGATACCGCCTGGCTGCTGGCCGCGGCCCTCATCGCGCTGATCGCCGGACTCGCAGCCCGGCGCAGGCCGCGGACCGACCTCGTCCGAGCGGGGCTACTGCTGTGGGGAATCTGGCTGCTCACACTCTTCGCCGCTTTCTCTGCCGCCGCGACGATCAACACCTACTACGTCGCAGCCCTGTCCCCAGCCGTGGCCGCCCTGCTCGGCATCGGGCTGGTACTGGCATGGCAGCACCGCACCCAGGTCTGGTCGCCGCTCGCGCTCTTCGGCGCGCTGGCAGCGACCGTCGCATACGCCGCCTGGCTGCTGCCCGCCAGCGGCACCGGCCTGCCGGGCTGGCTAAGGCCGGCCCTTGTCGTTCTCGCCGCTGTCGCCGCGTGCTGCCTGGCCGTCGCCTGCTGGCAGCGCCGTTCCGCGGCAATCGCGGCGGCATCCGCCACCCTGGCCGGGGTAGCCGTGCTGATCGTGCCGGCCGTAGCGGCTGTCGCGGTAGTGACAAGCGGGCTAGGCCCGTTCGAGGCCCCGTTTCAGTCGACCGCAGAGACCGCCCGCATCACGGCCTTTCAGGCGGCGGGCTTCAACGTGCAGCAGTCGCTTGCCGCGCTGGAGAAGGGCAACGCGGCGCAGCCGTACCTGATGGCGACGCAGACCTCCGCACTAGCCGCGCCCTTCATCTGGGCGAGCGGGCAAGAGGTCGTCCCGATCGGCGGCTTCACCGGCACTATCCCGTCGCCGACCCTGGCCATGGTGAAGCACCTGATCAGCAACAACTTCGTCCGCACGTTCCTGCAGTCGCCCACGACAGCAGATCCCCGGCTGGTCTGGGTGGCCAGACACTGCCTGCACATCACCAAGCGGACGCGCGGCCAGCAATCCGCGCTGCCGATCGCGGTCTACTACTGCCTCGGCTAGGGGCTACGGCGCTGCCGATCGCCGTCTACTACCGCTTCGGCTAGCGGCTACTGGCTCGGCTTGTGCTGGGCCCAGCCGCCCGTTACCCCCAGCGCGTCGAGGATGAACGCGGCTACCTCCGCCTCGTACCGCAGGTGGCCGAACCGGCCGCTCGGACCGGTGTGCGCGCCTGCGCCGAGCTCCACCCGGAACAGGACCCGGCTCCCGGCAGTGTCGGTCTCCCGCAGCCGCGCGACCCATTTCGCCGGCTCGTGCACCAGCACCCGCGGATCATGCACGGCGCCGGTGACCAGCAGATCGGGCCGCAGGCCGAGCGGCGGATTGTCATAGGGCGAGTACGACCGCAGGCAGGCGAAGTCATCGGGGTCGCGCGGGTCACCCCACTCGTCCCACTCATTGATGGTCAGCGGGATGCCAGGATCCAGCATCGAGGTCACGCAGTCCACGAACGGGACCTCGGCCACCACCGCCCGCCAGCGGCCGGGCGCGCGCGAGTAGACCGCACCCTGAAGAAGCCCGCCGGCCGAAAGCCCGCGGGACACGATCCTGGCGCCGTCCACAAGCGGGACCGATCCAGTCGCGTCGCCGGCCAGCCAGCCGGCGACATCGATGAAGTCGCTGAACGTCGTTGGCTTGGCGCGCAGCCTGCCCTGCTGCCACCAGCGCCGACCGCGCTCGCCACCGCCGCGCACGTGCGCCACCGAATAGACCACGCCCCGGTCCAGCACCGACGGCAGGCTGCGGTCAAACTCCGGGTCCAGTGAAGCCTCGTAGGCGCCGTATCCGTACAGCAGGCAGGCGGCAGTTCCGTCCAGGGGTGTATCAACCCGATAAGCGAGGGTGACGGGGATGTCCGTGCCATCAGCGGCCCGCGCGCTGACCCGCTCTGTCCGGTACTGCGCGGCGTCATACGCAGCTACCTGCGCCCGCTTCAGCTCGCGGCGCCGACCGGTACCAAGCTCGAGTTCCGACCAGCGCGGCGGCTCGGTGAGCGACTCTTCGGCAATTACCACGGAGCCAGCGAGGTAATCGGCGGCATGCTCCACGCTGATCGCGCCAGCGACCAGCGCCGACTGTGTTTCCCGCACCTGCCGGCCGTCGGGGCTGGTGATCGCGAGCAGCGGATCGCCACCACGGCGCAACGTCAGAAGCAGGTGGCCGGCCAGCACATCGCAGCGCACCAGCCGGGTGTCATCGCGGGCCGGCGCTGTCGCCGGGCAGTCCACCAGCACCCAGTTGCGCCGGGCAGGCGCCGACACCGGCGCCCGCATCAGGATGAACTCCGGTGTCCCATCGTCAGTGACGATCAGCAGATCACCCGCGTCGGCTGGGCTGGCAGCATGGTCCACCCGGTACTCCACGCCGCGGCGGCGCAACTCGACCAGCGCCGGCGCAGCTAGCGGCTCTCCGGCCGGAATGAACCAGACCTCGGTGGTATCCCTGGATGCGGCCGTGATGACAATCAGCCCACCGCTGCGGGTGCCTGTCAGTGTCAGCTCGTACCGGGCGTCGGTCTCGGTGTAGACCAGCACGTCTGCGCTGGCCGCGGTGCCGAGGGTGTGCCGCCAGACCTGGTGCGGCCGGTTCAGCTCGTCGGGCACCAGGTAGAAGAAGTGCGCCGAGTCCCCCGCCCAGGCACCGCCGGGATAGGTCCGCTCGATGACGTCGGGCAGCTCATGGCCAGAGTCGATCTCGGTAAACCTGAGCTGGTAAATCTCCGCTCCGGAGGTGTCGGCTGACCAGGCGAGCAACCGGTCGTCCGGGCTTGGCTCGGCGACACCGACGTCAACGTACCCGGTCTCAGCCCCGAGCACGTTTTCGTCCAGCAGCACAGTCTCGTGCAGCGGCACATTCTCGTGCAGCGGCACATTCTCGTGCAGCGGCACAGTCTCGTGCTGCGGCACAGTCTCGCTAGCGGGCGGCAGCGGCGCGCGGAGCAACTGCCGGGCTTCCGCCCCGGCCGGAGTGCGGTACCAGTACCGGTAGCCGCGCAGCGTCCAGGCCGCCGAGTCCTCGGCTGCTGTCGACGTGCGGGCGACCGCCTCATCGAACAGCTGGTCTGTCAGCGGCCCTAGATCACGAGTCTGCGCGTCGTAATAGGCTCGTTCGGCCGCCAGGTAGTCGCGCATTGCCGGAGCGTCGTGGTCACGCATCCAGGCGTAGTTGTCCACGTCGGTGCGCCCGTGCAGTTCGCGGACCGCCGGGATACGCGGCGCTGCCGGAGCGGGCGACCCAGATGGCCGTGGCTCAGGAGTGGTCATCGCGCGTCAGACTGGCCAGCCGGGATCCGGCCAGCCTCCGCGAGCAGTTCGCAGACCCGAGCGACAGGCAGTCCCGGCGAGGTGTTCCCGTCGCGGCCGGTGACTGTCGGCGCGGCCAGCATGCTGTTCAGTACGGCCTCCTCGGTTGCTTCCACGACGCCGTCGAAGAACGGGTCCAGGGCTGAACCGAAGAGGTGCGGACGGCCGGCAGCCACCGCCTCCCCGCGCGGCGAGCGCAGGCCGGTGGCCAGCGCGAGGAAGATCTCGCCGCTACCGTGGTGCGCGGTCGATCCGGTTCGCGCCAGGCCGAGGCCCGCGCGACGGGCAAGCCGGGAGCAAGCGGCCGAGTCGAGCGGAGCGTCGGTAACGATGACCGTGATACACGAGCCGGCCGGCGGCTGCGCCGCCAGAGGGCTTCCGTCAGTCTCCTCGGCGGGCGGCAGCAGCCGGCCCACTGGGACGCCGTCGACTGTCAGCCGCTGCCGCTCACCGAAGTTCGACAGGACGAGCGCGCCGACGGTATGCCCGGACGGCACGACCCTGGATGACGTGCCGATCCCGCCCTTGAAGCCGAGGCAGCTCATGCCGGTGCCGGCGCCGACTGCGCCTTCGGCCGGTGCGGCCCGGACCGCGGCTGCGCCCGCCGCCCTCGCGGCCTCCAGTGCGCCCCCGACGTCAGCTGCGGAGACCTGCATCCGCCGGACATCGGACAGGAAGCTGTCGTCACACTCCGCGACGATCGGGATGATCACGTCTTCGGCAATGCCGGGATCCTGGCCCATCAGCAGCTCGCAGGCGGCGTCATAGACACGGCCGACCTGCATGGTTGAGGTCAGGAAGACCGGGGTCTCGGCCAGGCCCCACTCGGTCACCGCGAGAAATCCGGTGCACTCGCCAGCGCCGTTCAGCACGGCGCCGCCGGCCGGAACCGGGCTGCGGAACATGTTCCCGCCGGGATCGATGACCGTAACGCCGGTCCTGGCCACTCCGCGCCCGGCCGGCGGTGCGGGCTCGTCCCGCCAGATCGTGCTGTGACCGACGCCGACTCCCGGCACATCCGCGATCGACGCGGTCGGCCCGGCCGGCAGCGTGCCGACGATCATCCCTAGATCACGGGCTCTCGTAGTTTGCCCATTTGCTAGCCTCACCCAGCGAGCATGCCACGGGAGGGCGGACGGGATGACCATCGAGGGCGGCAAGCTCGGCATCCCCGTCGTGTGGCACGAGGACTGCCTGCGCCATCAGCCTGGCGGTGAAGTGTGGCTCGGGCTGCGCGAGCAAGGCACCGAGACGCCCGAACGCGCCACAGTGATCCTGCGAGCGCTGACCAAGGCGGGAGCGCCGGTTGTGGCTGCACGGCCACATGACGAGGCGGCCCTGCTCGCCGTACACGACCGCGCGCTCATCGCGCACCTGGCCACGATCTGGGCGGACTGGGAGGCCGGCCGTTACCCGGCGGATTACGGCCGGGATCGCGTTGTGCCCTACGTCTTCCCAACCGAAGCGATGCTGGCGGGCCTGCCGCTGCGTACGCCCGCAGCCACTCACGGCCAGGTGGGCATGTTCTGCTACGACACGATGACCCTGGTCGGGCCCGGTAGCTGGGAAGCGATCCGCGCCGCCGCTGACTGCGCCGCCAGCGCGGCTGCGCTGATCTCGGCCGGTCACCGGGCCGCATATGCGCTGTGCCGCCCGCCCGGCCACCACGCCGGGCCTGCCGGATACGGCGGCTCGTGCTACCTCAACAACGCTGCCGTCGCAGCCCAAGCCCTCAGCCAGGCCGGCGCTTCCCGCGTCGCGGTGCTGGACATCGACGCGCATCACGGGAACGGCACGCAGGCGATCTTCTACGAACGGCCGGACGTGTTCTACGGCAGCCTGCACGTCGACCCGGACGCCGGCTGGTTCCCGCACTACATGGGTTCGGCCGCGGAGCGCGGCCGCGGCCTGGGCGAGGGCGCCAACCGCAACATCCCGCTAGCGCCCGGCAGCGGTGACGATGCCTGGCTGGCGGCCGTCGAGCGGCTGTGCGCCGACGTACGTGCGCATAGGGCCGACGTGATCGTGCTGTCGCTCGGTGTCGATGCCGCCGCCGCCGACCCCGAGAGCCCGCTTCAAGTGAGCGCCGATGGCTACCAGGCGGCCGGAGCCCTTATCGGGCAGCTAGGCCCGGTCGCCGCGATCCAGGAGGGCGGCTACGACCTGCCCTCGCTCGGCGACTACGTGCTCGCGACACTGACCGGCATACAAGCCGCACAGCAGCGGGCAAGTTCGTGAATGCTCTGCTCGCGCTAGTTGCGTCGGCGCTGTGGGGCACGTCCGACTTCGGCGGCGGCCTCATGTCCAGGCGCCTCGATCCGTCCGCTGCCGTGCTCATCTCGCAGGCGATGGCGCTGGCCGGGCTGCTCGCGCTGCTGCCATTCCTGGCCGTACCGATCGGCATCTACGTGCTCACCGCAGCCGCTGCGGGTGTGGTCGCAACACTGTCGCTGGCCGCGTTCTACCGGGCGATGGCCACCGCGCCGATGTCGCTGGTCGCGCCGATCACCGCGGCCGGCACTGCCATCCCGGTCGTGGTCGGGATGGTGCGGGGCGAGCACCTGAGCGTGCTCCAGCTGGCGGGCATCGCGGTCACGCTTACGGGTGTCGTGCTGGCATCAGGGCCCGAGTTGCGGTCCGGAGTGCCGGTGCGGCGGCAGGCGCTCGGGCTGGCCATCGGGGCCGCTGTTGGCTTCGGCGTCGCCTACACGCTGCTCGCTCTCGCCGCGAGCTCGAGCGTCTACGGCACCCTACTCTGGCAGCGAATCGGCGGCCTGATCGTCCTTGTCCCGATCGTTGCGCGCGCCGGCATCCTGCGGCGCATCCGCATGACGGCCCGGCGGCTCGGCGCGCTGGCGCTGATCGGCGGCTGTGACATCGTCGCCAACGGTTCCTACGCCCTGGCGGCCAGCCGCGGCGACCTGTCGATCGCTGCGGTGCTCGCGTCGCTCTATCCGGTCGTCACCGCACTGCTGGCCAGGAGCATCCTGGCCGAGCGGCTGCGCCCGGTCCAGACGCTCGGTGTCCTGGCGGCTCTCGGCGGAGTCTTGCTGCTGAGTTCCTAGCCGTCGGCTCTAGTCGATGTCCCGGCGGCTCGGCGCCCCGGCAAAGTAACGCATCGCTGAATCATGCGCGAACGAAACCCGCTAGTCGCGGGAAGTCGTAGTGACGCCGCTCGACGTATTTCGTTAGACAGGCGAACCTTTAAGGGCACATCAGGCAGCCGGCGTCACCGGCTGTCAGACGAGAAGGAGCAGCATGAAAGTAACTCGCCTTCGGGCCCGCAAACGCGGCCTGGCTATGGCGGCCTCGGTCGCCGCGGTCGCAGGCTCGGTCGCGATCTTCGCCGTCCCCGGGGCGGCCGGCGCCAGCCCTGCTTTCGGATCGGGCCATGACGCCTTTACCCCAGGGAAACTCCTGGTTACCACCGGCGTCTGGACGACCAACGCCGACATCACCGCCGGCACCACCCAACTGCCGCCTAACTGCGTCGCAAACTCGGTGGACGCGCCCTGCGGAACCGCCGTCGCGCCGGGCACCTACCCGATCGTGTTCAACAACGACGCCTCCGACGGTAGCTTCGGTGTAACCGAGCCGATCGTCCTGGATGAGCTCAACCCGCACAACGGCCGTCTGGTCAAGGCGGTGACCGTTCCGGACAACCCAGCCAATGGCGACTACCTCACGACCAGCTTCTCGTCCAAGTCCGAGCTTCAGGTCATCCAGTCGACGGACGGCCGGTATGACACGTTCATCGGGTACGTGGCCGCGCCGGGCACGATCGACGCCTCGAACGCCAACACCCCGGGTGAGATCGACCCGACCATCGCCGATCCGGCCACGCCGGTCTACCGCGCCGTGGCACAGGTGAACGCCGCTGGCCACTTCGGGTTCACCGAGACCAACGCCTTCAGCGGCGACAACGGCCGGGCAGCGATACTGGACCCGGAGGACGGCCCCAAGGGCACCATCTTCGCGGTGGGCAATGCGGGGAACGGCGCCAACCCCGAGCCCGCCGCCGTGATCGACGGCGCCGGGTCACAGATTCTCACTCCGGCCGACCAGCCCGAGGCTGACCAGAACCCAGGCACCCCGACTCCGTTCGGTGACTTCAACGTCACCGAGCTGGGCGACTCGGCCGACAAGGCCGGCAAGGACAACAACTACCGAGGCCTCGCGGTCTACGACGGCGTTGTCTACTTCACCAAGGGATCGGGCAGCAACGGCGTCGACACCGTCTACTTCGCCGACCCCAACGGAACGGCCACCGCCGCGGACGGCGTGGGTCTCCCGTCGGATTCGGAGACGCTGCCGAGCGCGTCGAGCTGGACCGCCCCGACCTATTCCACCAGCGATTCCGCATTGGGGCTGACCGCCAAGAACCCCGGCCTGGCCCCGACGAATGCGTACATCCTGAAGGGCTTCCCGACCGCGATCGCCAAGAACGCGACGGACGCGTCTGACTACCCGTTCGGGCTGTGGTTCGCTAACCCGACGACGCTGTACGTGGCCGATGAGGGCGCCGGCGACAACACCTACGACGCCACGACCAACAGCTACACCGCGGCTGCCGCTTCGACGACTGCCGGCCTGCAGAAGTGGTCGTTCAACTCGTCGAGCGATTCGTGGCAGCTGGACTACGTGCTGCAGACCGGCCTCGACCTGGGCACGCCGTACGGCGTCGCCCCCGACCGCCAGGGTGACCAGTACCCGACCGGACTGAACAACACCGACAGCGGCACCGGGCTGCCGTGGGCGCCTGCCACCGACGGCCTGCGCGGCCTGACTGGCCGGGTCAACCGCAACGGGACGGTCTCGCTGTGGGCATCCACCTCCACCGTGAGCGGCGGAGGCGACCAGGGCGCCGACCCGAACAAGCTGGTTGAGATCACCGACAACCTGGCTGCAACCACTGCCAGCCAGGTGACCTACGAGCGGTTCCACACCGTCATTCCGGCGACCTACGGCCAGGTCGTCCGTGGCGTTGCGTTCACCCCCGGCACGCCACTGACCGACGGCAACACCACCAGCCCTCAGCCGGTGCGCTTCGGCGGGCTCGCCGGGCGCGAGGAGCGCTGACGTCTAGCTAACGACGCCCGCGCACGAGCGTCAGCAGAGGCCGGCCCTCACCGCAGGGCCGGCCTCTGCACGTGCACACAGCTACGAGCGACCTACCGCGGGAACGCGGACTTCAAGCCCTCGGCCTCCGCCAGCAAGCGGCTCACCGTCAAGGCATAGCGGGGCTCTAGGTGTCCCTTGGGCAGGGTGGCGGCCGGGACATAAAGGAATATTCCTGGCTGGCGCCTACATGACGGTCGCCACCAACGCAACATTTCATCGATTTGGTACGCATTCCGGTACGTTTAAGGATGATATGGGCGCACCAGATCCGTGATAAGTG